>Ga0208300_100029_pt1 | contig 208496 bp, 177 predicted proteins | sample 23_taG_FD_184096 | JGI IMG/M metagenome (GOLD analysis project Ga0208300, IMG submission 184096) | Marine viral communities from Cariaco Basin, Caribbean Sea - 23_WHOI_OMZ (SPAdes) (version 2) | ecosystem: Environmental > Aquatic > Marine > Oceanic | place: Caribbean Sea: Cariaco Basin...
GATGTTGCTCTGGAATAAACCGTCGCCCCATGACGTCATCGGACAACCCTCTCTGCGCAACGGGAACAAGTGTCTCGTGTCGAAAAATCAATAGTGCTACAGCATCTGCTTTAATAGTTGCACAAACCGCAGAAATCAAACTTTCATAAAAACAATTCATCGAAACTGCAGCGGACAGATCAAGGGCAAAGTTAACCAAACTAAATTGAGATATTTTACTCATGAGACCATTTTATATTAACACGAAGCATAGGTCATTATGACACAAACGATCCTAATTAGCTCATTAAGTGATGAGTCATTTTGACACATAGTTTAAAGAGTTATTCGTAACACATTGATACTAAGTGAAATAAAATTTGGCACACGAGTCGCATTACTCATAGCTACCAAATACTTAACGTCATTAAAGGTATGTTAATGCTTACTCAAACTCATATAGATACTGTCAAAGCGACCATTCCACTACTTGCTTCGGGAGGAACCGCAATTACCGAACATTTTTACGCCCGAATGTTCTTACATAATCCTGAGCTTAAAAATATATTTAACATGACGCATCAAAAAACAGGTCGTCAGCCAGCGGCTCTATTTAATGCGATAGCTGCATACGCTGCCAACATAGATCAGTTAGAGCTACTGACAGATGCCGTTATGCGTATTGCACACAAGCATACCAGTTTTAATATCCAGCCCGAACAGTACGCAATAGTGGGACATCATCTGATTGAGACATTGAGAGAATTGGCTCCGGACGCGTTTACTCCTGATGTTGAAGAGGCATGGACAGCTGCATATGGTCAATTAGCAGACATTTTCATTAAAGTTGAAAGTGAATTGTATCAACAAAGAGCTGCTGTAAAAGGAGGCTGGTCTGGCTTCAGAGCCTTTTCTGTCGTCTCAAAAGAGACCGAATCCGAACTCGTAACCAGTTTTACCTTAATGCCCGTCGATGGCGGTAGTGTTATCGATTATAAACCGGGCCAGTATTTAGGAATAAAGGTGCATCCTCATGGTAGTGAGCATGATGAAATAAGGCAGTATTCACTATCAACTGCCGCGAATGGAAAATCCTATCGCATTAGTGTTAAACGGGAAGGCCTGGGTGAAATGTGTGGTGTAATGTCTAATTATCTTCATTTAAAAATAAATGTTGGCGATGAAGTCTTGGTCATGCCCCCTGCCGGGGACTTTTATCTAAAACAACTTGATACTCCGGTTATATTGATTTCTGCAGGTGTGGGTCTGACGCCTATGCAAGCGATGTTAGATTCTTTAGTAAAAGAGAACTTCGCACATCCGGTGACCTATCTTCACGCATGTAAAAATCGAAATCAGCATTCTTTCAAAGATCATGTTGAGAGTGTTAAGAGTACTCTGAACCTGCAGTCGCACACGTGGTATGAAAATGACGTTAGCAGTAGTCAAAATGAAACTACCGGAAGAATGAAAATAGAAGACGTTAAAGGTTCTTTACCACTGAAAGAGGGCGAGTTTTATCTCTGTGGACCTTTGCAATTTATGCTTGCTATCAAGCATGAATTATTAGCCTTGGGCGTCAGTCAATCGCGAATCAATTATGAATTATTCGGGCCGCATCAAGAAGTTTAATCAAGTTTCAACGATGATTGACGCCAATAAACTCTTTGATAAATCAGCAAGAAAAATACCTTAAAGAATAAAATATTGCTCATGACGAAAAACTCAGAATTTTTCACTGCTAATTCCTTAAATACGGAGCGTTATAATCTTAAAAGTTCTTGTTATTTTTTTATTAAGTATTAATATCAGTGACAGCAATGAGGAAATCATGACTAAGCACTGTAATCTCAACAAGAGCATTTTACTCACCTTACCCAATTAAGCCGGATGCAGTTCTGCATTCGGCCGCCTCTTATTTATCTAAAACCAGAAATACCGTACCGGAATAAATTAAAGCTATAGATTAAATTTATATTTCCTCACAGGAAAGGCTCTCCTGCGCGTGATTTTTAATTCAAAGAGGAAGGATTATCATGTCAAGAAAACCTAACATCACAATTTCATATGAAGACTTGAGTGATATTGAAGAACAGCTAAGAAAAATTAAATTACCGACTGAAAGGTTTGACGAATTAGAAAAAGAATTAGTTCGCGCCAAAGTCGTTAACATTAAAGATCTTGCTCCAGACGTCGTGGCAATAGGTTCTCAGGTTACATTTAAAATAAGTAAGTTTGATAAATACTTGACTAAAACACTCTGCCTTCCATTGGATATGCATAAATACGAAGACGGCATTTCAATTTTCGCACCAATTGGCTCGGCATTAATAGGTTTAAGAGCTGGTCAAAAAATTAGCTGGAATACTAAAAGTGGCGAACAACAAATTGATATATTAGAAGTAAAAAGAAAAGTCCGTTATCTCGTCTGTGATTAGAAGGTAATCATTAACAGGTTGATTTATGAATTATTTAAGTACTACTATTTCTCAGCTAAAACAAAGCAGTCCGGCACAAACTGAATTTTATCAGGCTGTTGAGGAAGTCCTGCGAACTCTGGAACCTGTTCTGGAAAAAAACAACTATTATGCGAAGCATTCAATTATACAGCGATTAGTTGAACCCGAAAGACAAATTATGTTTCGGGTGCCCTGGCAAGATGACAGCGGAAATATACAGATTAATAAGGGATACCGCATTGAATTTAATTCGGCACTTGGTCCGTACAAAGGAGGACTTCGTTTTCATCCTTCGGTCAATGCCAGTATTATAAAATTCTTAGGATTTGAACAAATATTTAAAAATGCGTTAACTGGCCTGCCAATTGGGGGGGGCAAAGGAGGCGCAAATTTCGATCCAAAAGGACGAAGCGATGCCGAAATAATGCGTTTTTGTCAGTCATTCATGAACGAACTCTATCGTCATATTGGACCCAATACTGATGTGCCTGCCGGTGATATTGGTGTAGGCGCCAGAGAAATAGGCTACATGTTCGGTCAATACAAAAGACTGACCGGGAAATATGAGGGCGTACTTACCGGAAAAGGTTTGCTTTGGGGGGGGTCGTACGCGCGAAAGGAGGCAACAGGATATGGAACAGTATATTTCGCAGATCACATGCTTAATGCACGAGGCGAAAACTTACAAGGACAACGTTGCCTCGTGTCCGGTGCTGGAAATGTCGCTATTTATGCAATGGAGAAGCTTTATCAACTTGGTGCTACTCCTATTGCCTGTAGTGACTCAACCGGTACGCTATATCATGCGCAAGGGTTGGATCTGTCTCTTATTAAGGAACTCAAAGAAAAAGAACGTACTTCGCTTTTACGTTACTTAAAGTCTCACCCCAGGGCACAGTTCATTCCGATCAGTGAATATCCTTCAGGAGGACATACTATTTGGCGATACAAGGCAGACTTAGCGTTTCCATGTGCCACACAAAATGAGTTAACAACTCGTGATGCCGAAGCACTGGTTTCTAATGGATGCAAATTGGTGAGTGAAGGTGCAAATATGGCTTCTTCACAAGGTGCGGTAGAGTACTTTCTTAAAGCCGGTATTTCTTATGGTCCGGGTAAGGCCGCTAACGCCGGGGGAGTAGCGACAAGTCAGTTAGAAATGGCGCAAAACGCCAGTATGCAAAAATGGACTTTCGAGCAAGTCGATTGTCAATTACTACAAATAACGAAGGATATTTATCTACGAGCCAGTGAGACTGCAAGAGAATTCGGTGCGCCCGGTAACCTTGTATTAGGAGCTAATATTGCTGCCTTTCGTCGGGTTGCAGACGCAATGATTGAGCAAGGTGTAGTTTAAAAAACGCTTAAAGTGAATTCAGATCGCCTCGAAATTCATGTCAAATCTAGAGGCTGTTGATCTTTGAACATTATTTGTTCAGCAGTACATTGGTAGCCACATCATCATGAATGCCAATGCGACTGTACTGCTATAGTTTAGAGCTAGCTTGTCGTATCTTGTTGCTATAGCACGGTACCTTTTTATCCTCAAAAACGCGTTTTCAACAAGGTTCCTATATCGATACAGGCACCAGTCCATATCGGCATTACCTAACTTGTTATTTCTTTTGCGTGGAATTTTGGCATCTGCTCCACTTTCTTCTACATAAGCTCTAAAGGATTCACTGTCATAGCCTTTATCAGCACAAACAATATCGGCTTGTGGAGAGTTTAGTATCAGGCTTTGTGCATGTACGATGTCATTCACTTGACCACCGGATAGTTCAAAATAAACGGGCAAGCCACCGCTATCTACTGCAAGGTGAATTTTCGTTGAGTTACCACCTCGACTTTTTCCGATGGCCTCATCTTGTTTACCCGCTGCACCGCTACTATCCTGATGCGCTTTAACTATACTACCATCAAGAAACAACCATTCTGGGTCACCCTCGGAGGCTAAGCTTTCAAATAACTTTTGCAATATGCCTTTCTTCGACCATAGATTGAATCGTCGGAAGACCGTATTCCAGAGACCAAATTCAGGTGGCAAATCTCGCCACTGAATGCCGGTACGCATTCGGTAAAGTATGCCCTCCAGCCTATTTCGGTGCTCATATTTGTTATAGACTCTACCACTCTCCTTTAGCAGTACTTTTAGGATTTCCCACGCATCATCTGTTAGCATCGTTCTTGGCATAGCAACATTACGGTTAATTATTTTTGGCGAAACAATTATACCTCGTTGCTATGCCGACTGCTTTTCATACAAAGATTAACAGCCTCTAGTGAAGTCAAAAAATAAAAACCGACTCAAAAGTCGGTCTCAGTATCTTCTTCTTTAGAAGAAGATGGCACCAATGGGCGGGCTTGATGGGACCGACCTTGAACCGCCACGCTATCGCTAGCAACGGATTTTGAAAAGTTGGTTTTTGAAATAGTTATTGTAATTCAGCAAGTTAAATTGTAAGAATGACGCTTTGCAAATTATTTGCATGACTAACAGTTTTTCGCATAGAAAATGCGTAGCGCTACTTTACCCGATTCTCCCTTCCCCAGTCCATGAAGCCCCAAACAAAGCTGATGAGGTTTAGGTGGAATCCCTTTCTATCAGATTCAAATAAACGGTGTGTTTTGATCTGAAATTCCATGCCATAACAAATAAATTGATGTTTATTGAAGACGCTATAATTACTGATGCCGCATGCATTCGATTAGAGTAAATGACGGTTTTTATCACCGGATTCATATGTGCCAAGATATCAGCTCGCTAAACAGAGGAGTCGCGATAATTTCTTTGGAAAAGCTTATTCTTTTTTCATCGGTACTTTCACGTTTTTCTATTAGTCCGACTTGCCATGCAAAGTCGAACCAGAAATGAAAAATATACTGGGAGGGAAATTCTATCGTTGAAAGCTCTGACACCGGATCTGCTTGATCTGGGAAAGCCTGCTCATATAGTACTTGGTATTCTCGGTAATGTCGCCATTCAGCGCCAAGATGACGAAGCATATACAATGAGTAACCTATACTGAACTGATAGAATGCACAATCGCTCTCATTACCACTAATGTACGCCCAGTTGTACTCAGTAGCATACGTCTGAAACAGTACTTGATAAAGTTCAGTCGCAGCTGTCTTATCACCTTGCTGTATGCGCTCATAAAGTTGCCATGTTGATTTCAATGGCTTCCAGCGTCCACCGTGTTTACGAATTAATTTGGCAATCAACAAGATGCTGCGAACTACATGTAGGTTAATGAAATCGTCTTCTTTATTTATTTTGGAAACGATAAAGTTGGGAGTAAACTCTTTCACATAACTATCGAATAGAGACCGACATAAATTGCGGGGCAAATTTCCATTGGCGGTGCACTTAACTCCATCAGCCCCTAACGCTCCTATTAAATTTACAGCTAACCAATAAACAGGGGCTGATGTAAATTTGGTAACATTCGAAAATTGCCAGCTAAGTAAATCACTGGATTCGAAAGGCTCAGTAAGTAGCTTGTGAGTTTGGCTTGGTGTGAGGTTAAGCATATCAGTATTTGGTGAACTGTTATGCTCATTCATATAGTTCTCAACAAATGCTTGGGCATCCTCAATTGAATTAAACTGCTCGTTGGCCACGGCTTGTGATATTGCCCGATTGAGTTCAGTGGCAGGATTTGAGGTTTTCTCTTTTTCTGCATAGAAATCGGTAATACCAAGTCCGGGAAGCTCTTTTATCTCTCCGTCTTCAAGCGCTTTTAATAATGTCAGGTTAGTTTCAGCTAACCGATAATCTGGATCAATAGCTAACGCTCGATGAAACGCACGTTTTGCAGACAAGTGATCGCCTAAATACATCTGACAAATTCCCAAATTGCCGCAGCTTTGTACATGCTCAGGCTGGCTTTTTAACAGCAGAGTAAAGCAGTTTGCCGCTTCACTGAACTTATGACTTTCTAACAATACAACACCTTCTTCAAAAATTTTGGCGTCTATAAGGTACTGTTCTAAAGTGAGGTGTTCGGGAAGTTGTTCTCTAATCGCCTGGAGATGGAGTCTGGCAGGTTCATATTGATGAAGTTCTTCCGGTGACGCACTGTCCAGCGCATTTTGAAAAGCTGCTAAAGATTCAGCAATTGAGCCAGATTTTTCGGCACAGAGTCCAAAATTAAAGTATACAAAAGCAGGTGCGTAGCCACTGTTTATTGCTTGCTTAAAAAACAAATAACCATCGGTATGATCGTCATCGATAAATACAGCTGCTAACCCTTGAAGCGCGAAGCAAACAGGATGTCGGGGGAATTTCCTGACCGCCTTTTTTACAATGAGTCGGGCAAGTTTGTAATCTTCGTCATCAATGGCATCAAAAAATGCGTCAAGCCGCATCTCTAATTTCGGGAGATCTTTATCAAACTTTGTCAAGTAAGTGGTCTTTAATCGCTGAATTGATGTGTAAGCATAACATGCAGAGTTTTCAATTTTGAAGCCGAATTGATTAAATAAATGTTCCGGTATAGGTATATCATGAAAATATTGCGGGCCACTCGGAAATCTATCCGTTTCATTTTTCGTCTATCGGACTATAGTAAGTCTTTATTTAGACCAATAGAGATTGTCATGAAAATTCAAACTGTATCTTACATGAAGGAACATGCGAATCATCTGGAATTGGATAATCCCATTTTGGTCACGCAAAATGGCAAGCCAAAGTATGTTATTCAGGATGCGAATGACTACGAAGAGCAACAACAAGCTCTAGCATTATTAAAGCTCATTAATTTGTCAGAGGCAGGGCTGATTGAACTGGGTGATGCATTTGGCGACGATTGAATACAGTCTCATGGATGATACATCCGCGTTTGAATAGAAAATAAGGCATAAAAAAACCGACTCAAAGTTCGGTTTCAGTATCTTCTTCTAAAAGAAGAAGATGGTACCAGTGGGCGGACTTGAACCGCCACGCTATCGCTAGCAACGGATTTTGAAATAAATGCGCATACATTACTTTATTGAAATCATGGGTATATGTTTACATTGAGAAGCTTTGCAAATTCTTTGCAAAGTCAGGCCTCATTCCTACGAACAATGTCAAGAAATCTCTTCCGCTTACTTATCAGGTTGTAATAGTAAAAATCATCAAATGTAATAGTCTTCCGGAACACCTCATCCTGCCAACGGAAGCACGTCACCAACAGAATATGACAGGCAGTATTTTAAGGACATAGAAAGTGTCTAGGAAAGTCAGGCCTTGCCAAATGATCCCCGCACCAATAGTTAAAGTACAAATACGCAACAATCCATAAAGCCATTAATTGAATCAGGGATGGATTAACATCGCCAAAAACGTGGGAACAATGAGTGAGTTTTTAACGCAATGGCAAGAGACTGCTCATACTACCTTGGCACTGTTTATATGGCTTTTTAGGTTTTCGTGCTTGGCTACCTAATAAGCTCAATGAGCCAAGTCTTTGTCAACAAAAAGCGAACGCAAAAACCTATGGAAAAATTGGAGCCAAGAGTGCCCGCCTACCTCTAGTCTAAGGGTACTGCACTCTAAGGCCTATGATGGTTCAATTTGACGTCATTATGGCTTTGCCGGTTTACATAAATGCGGGTGGTTCAATTAGGGAGTACATAAATCATGATGAATTGTATGGGAGAGACGATGGGGGTTGAAATGATGATAGGTATGGGTTTGATCTGGCTACTGGTAGTGATGGTCCTAATCGGGGCAGTGGCTGCGTTGTGGAAATACTTACGTTCAGATAAAGCGCGTGATGAATAGAATTAAACATTTGTCTGCAAGCCCGCAAGCAAATGTCATTTCTTTTCCTTTTTAGTAAATGTTGTCTGGAAAATGTGGTAGGCCCCTTTTATAAAACCTGGTCACAATGGACCCCATGTACGCAGTGCTTATCTGTACTCAGGCAAGTTTTGGAAATGGCGTAATTAGCTTACTTGACTTCTAAAGAAACAAGTATAGAACGAGTGCGAAAAAATATGAAGATTTTATTGGATGGAATATATAAAAGGTAAAACATGGAACCAACAAGAAAAAGTGATTTAAAAAAGGCCAGAACGCTTCAAATATTAAATGTCATCTATGATGCAATTGAAGTCATAGTAGCTTTAATCGCAGGAATAATTGCTAATAGTTCAGCGCTCATAGGGTGGGCATTGGACAGTACAATAGAGGTGTTAAGCGCTACCACGCTAGGCTGGCGTCTACACGGCGAACTTAAGGGAATTGATAAAAAACAAGTAAATAGACGGAAGAAAATCACTCTCTACGTGATTGCCGTATCATTTACTTTGGTCTGTATATTTATATCTTATGATTCCGTTACAAAACTTCTTAGTCAGCAAACGTCAAGCTGGAGCACTATGGGGTTAATCATTTTAGTTACTTCCTTGCTTATCAACCCGATTTTGATTCATTTCAAAAGAAAATATGGCCGCAAGCTGGATAGCCCGGCGTTACTCGCCGATGCTAAAGATACCTTTATCTGCTTATACCAAACGATCGTTGTCCTTGCCGGTTTGCTATTGGTAAATTGGTTTGGTTGGTGGTGGGCTGATCCTGTGGCGGCATTGCTCATTGTACCTTATGCAGCAAAAGAAGGTTGGGAAGCTTACACTAAAGCAAGAGACATCAGTATTGATGAGAAGTAATACCCGCATCACCTTAAATAATTCATTCTCTTAGCACTGACTTGTTTCGTCACGTATCAACCAAGTGCTTCAGGCTCAGGCATCATGATACAGCACAGAATGTAATGTTCCATGCACCGATGGTTGAGATACAAATACGCAGCAATCCATAAAGCCATTAATTGAATCGGCGATTGATTAACATTGTCTTAAAGGAGAGAACAATGAGTGAGTTTTTAACGCAATGGCAAGAGGCGGCTCACACTACCTTGGGTCTGTTTTGGATGGCTTTTTGGGCTTTCGCGCTTGGTTACCTAATAAGCTCAATGATCCAAGTTTTTGTGACCAAAGAGCGCATGCAAAAGTCCATGGGAAAAGCCGGCCCTAAAAGTGTGGCATTGGGCACTTTCTTTGGTTTTATTTCCAGTTCATGTTCCTTCGCTGCGTTATCGACGACGCGTGCCCTATTTGTAAAAGGTGCAGGCTTAGTTCCTTCGCTTGCTTTCATGTTGGCGTCCACCAACCTGGTGGTGGAATTAGGCATAATCATTTCTATTTTTCTTGGGTGGCAGTTCGTTGTAGGAGAATATGTCGGTGGTATTCTGCTTATCCTGGCCGTGTGGCTTTTGGTCAAACTGACGTGTAAAAAAGAGCTTGAGGAAAAAGCGCAATCACACGCGAAAAAAGCAGAGGGAGGCGACAGCCAGGCAAATAGTAAGGAAAAAGGCTGGAAAGATAAAATAATGAGTAAAGCAGGATGGCACCAAGTTGCCAGCCGTTACACAATGGAATGGAAGATGGTATGGAAAGATGTAACCATTGGATTTACGGTTGCCGGTATCATCGCGGTATTCGTTCCCACTGAATTTTTTCAATCTCTCTTCATAGGGGCCGGACAGGAGTCGAATTCCTTTTTACAAATTCTCGCACAGACAATCGTAGGCCCAGTCGCGGCTTTTTTTACGTTTATTGGTTCAATGGGCAACATTCCGCTAGCGGCGGTGTTATTCGGGCAGGGGGTCAGTTTCGCCGGAGTAATGGCGTTTATTTTTAGTGATTTGGTGGTATTTCCAGTGTTGCGGATTCAGGCGCAGTACTATGGCTGGAAAATGGCTATCTATATACTGATTGTATTTCTATGTGCCCTTGTAGGAGTCTCGCTCGTCATGCACTACGGACTCGATCTCTTGGGGCACTTACCAGATGCCTCCGGGTTTCAGTCGATGACCGATCGGGAGTTCTTCAACATTGATTACGCTTTTTTCTTGAATGTGGCCTTTCTTACATTAACCGGCGCATTCATCTTTTGGCATTACTCCAAAAAAGAGAAATCGACCTCAGGCAGTAAAAGCCTTGGCGATTGGGTATTGCTGACGCTTTCGATAATCGCGTATGTATGGCTTGCAATTGGTATTGCTGTGCTTCCATTTTTATAGTTTACAAGCGCAACTTTATGAATTAGTTAACTTTCATTTTGAGTTTTAATATTAGAAGTTGTTCTAAGTTTCAAATCAGTCCCATAAACGAGCAAAGTTTCTTTCATTTAAAACAAGGAGCCAGTGAAAGACGCTTGGAACGCCTTTCACTGGTATTGTGACAGTATAATATCCTCAGCTTCAATATAGCGACTGCTCTTCATTTTAATTGTTAGCCCATTTCTCAATTAGATCTTTGTTCATATTAAAAGGCTAAGAACTTCGGCTGTGTGGGGGATTTATAAAATCAGCTGCCATTATCAAATATAGCTAGGGAAAGTGACTGTCCTATTTACTTTCACAGTGAAACTATGGCTTAGTCGGTCGCAGCGAACGCTGAAGATTCGAAGGTTATGCGTTAATAAAGCGTTCAACGAATTTCAGACACAAAAACCGACTTGCGTCGGCTTATTGTTATCTCTTTCATTGGTAAGAAAAGAGATGGTACCAGTGGGCGGACTTGAACCGCCACCAGGTTTCTAGATTCAGACTAATAGGTCACGTTAATGTGTATTAACATAACCTAAAAATATCTATATAAAACAGGTAGCTATTGTAACTAAGCCATATATACTCGAAGTAAGCGCATTATTTTTTCTTTGCAAATGGGTATTTATGGCTAAGCAGTTAGCAAGACACGACATCGACGACACGCTCTACGTTTTCCTGCAAGATAACAGCAAAAAGTGGTACGCCCGTTTTCAACTTTTCGGGAAGTGGCATTGCAAATCAACTAAACAAGTTGATAAAGAAGAAGCTGTAGCAGCGGCTAGACTGTTACGTATGGAGTGGAAAATAAAAGCGGAAACCGGAACACTCACAACGAGCAAGCGTTTTCGCGATGTAGCTGCAAAAAGCATTCTTGCTATGGAACATGAGCTTGCTCACGGCGGTGGAAAAGTTAGCTACAAAGACTACATTGGGGCTTTGAAAAAATATCATATTCCATTTTTTGACCGTACATATATCACTTCTATTGACCAAGACAAGCTTAAAGAGTTCGACATTTGGCGAATACAAAAGGCTGGTAAGGTTCTTAACAAATCGACTCTTCTAAATCATAACGCTGCGCTACAAATGGTGTTTAAAGCAGCGATTGAAAACCAATGGATGTTGCCAGTTCAGGTTCCAGTATTAAGCAACAAAGGAGAGCAGGGGGCTAGACGTGCTGCTTTCAGCGAAGTTGAATATGAGAAGGTCGTTGAAACTCTCGAAAGTATGAGAGACAACAGCCGTAAGGAAAAGACAAGGCAAATAAGAGAACTTTTACTTGATTATGCTGACGTAGTTGTCAATACAGGTATTCGTCCTGGCACTGAAATGGAAGAACTGACTTGGGCTGACATCTTAATGACGAGACAAGAGCACCAAGTTATTTTTAAAATCAAGGTACGAAAAGGCAAGACCACTAAACATACTGGCACTAGAACCGTTGTGTGCAAAGATGAATTTGTCTTTCCCCTAATGAATTTAATGGATCGTTTTCCTAATCGCCGACCGTCCGACAAGATATTTCTCTTAGCAGACGGTTCAAGTACCAATGAACTGGGTAGAACCTTTGTATCTGCATTAGAAGAAGCAGAGCTGAAGACCAGCCCAGATGGACCAAGAACACTCTATTCGCTGCGCCATACTTACATAACTTGGCAATTACTTAGCCGAACTTTAAGAGTTGATGTACTTGCTCGACAATGCGGTACTAGCATTGCGATGATAGAGCAACACTACAGTCATGTCGTCCCTAGTATGTTTGAGCAGGAGCTATCCGGAGTAACGTTCGAAAATAAAGAAGAAAGGGCAAAAAGCAAACGTGCGCTCGCACGAGGTTTAAAAACCAAAGAGTTACTTACACAGCGCTTCAAGGTTTGGGAGGCTGAGTACAGAAGGCGTGGTTGTATTTAAAGCAACGGTATAGTTCCTGATACTCATGGCTCAAGTGTATGTTCTTTCAATATTTGCTGTTCTGCTTCTAAAATATACTCTTCAGCTCTCCGCCATGGCAGCCTACGGCCAGCATTTTTCATTAGAGTTAATGAGGTCCTCGCTTCGTCCGCTGTAATAAGCTGTAGTATTACAAGTTGTTTTAAGAGCCACACTGTGCCCATGACAACAACAGCTTCATTTTCTGCTGCGGCTCGTAAATCTTTGTCTCCAGTAAGAAGTGGGCACTGATGATGTTTCGCCAACGCAAGCGCAAAACAATCATTGCGGCTAGGTTTTCGATATTGCTCAACAAGCGCTACGCTATAACTTACTAACTCTCCCTCAAGCTCATCAAGTCTCAAACCCAGCTCAATTAAATGGTTGTGTTCTTGTTCTAGTTCTTCGTAAAACAAGATATCGGGGATGGAGAAGTTATAAGGAAGTTGGAACATTTGTGGCAGCAGTTCCCCTTCTTCCATATCAATTAGGATGTTTGCGTCACTAATTAGTAATTGCATCAGCCATTCCTAGCTTACGTTCTTTGTGGAATGCTGAAAGTGGCATTTTTAAAAATTCAGCAGCTTTTGATTCTGTGATGTAATCTTCCGCTAACGCTCGATAGACGAGCTGTTTGTAAAGAAATGTTGTTTCTTGAGGGTAGGCGGTGCCTGGTTCCCGTGTACGCCACTTGAGCTTATTGAATTTCATGTAATATTGCTTTTGCAAAGATGATGAAATTACGTTTGCCTGACCCGCACGAACCAAAATGCCCATCATACTAATGCCAAACTCTTGCTTAAGCATAAATAGCTCACGCGGCTCAAGAGCCTGCCGATATGTGCCAAGGTGTTGTTTGATTGCTATCAAAGGTAGTAAAAAGGCACCTGCAAAGTGGTTGCATGCTTTCTCTTCGTCAATAGTATCAGGTAACCGACCGTGCAATACTAAATGACCTAGCTCATGAGCTAGTGTAAACCGCTGTCGATCTCCAGGCTGTGTTGTTGATACAACAATAACTGGTGACTCGTTGATCTGTCCGGCTAATCCATCAAACTTATTACCTATATTGACGTCGGTACAGATAACCATAATGCCTCGAGATTCAAGGCAATCGATCATATCAGGAATAGGGTTAAGACCTAACTGCCACTCTTTCCGCATTTGTTCAGCAATAGATTCAATTGCTTCTTCAGAATCAACTGTCTCGGGTAAATTATTTGGTAGAGTAAATTTACTTATCGGACGGACAGAATCTGGAAAAAGGTCTAGCAATTCAGTCCATAATTCAGCTTGATCTAGAACATCGCCATTTATACGGTCGAGAGTTTTCTGTGGGGTGTTAGAACGTTTTCGGTACTCAACATGTCCCAACGCCACTTTTGTTGGTCGAAAAAAGTATTCTGAGCGGACTCCTAAAGTCTTTGCGAGTTTATAAAGTTTCCCTGATGACGGCATTGCTTCGCCATGTTCGTACTTCTTAATAGCATTAGCAGATACACCAATTGCAATGCCCAGAGCGTTCATAGACATACCTGCAGCTTTACGAGCTCGCATCAAACGTTCTGAAAACATAGTCAATCTCCCAAGGGTTTATAAATTTAATTATTTTCACTAAATTATAAACCACGGGTGAGTCGATGTCGATGTTTTAACTAGGCCGCAATTAGTGAACTTGTGCTAGTACCTCTACTAAGACCTACGACTCTATGGATTATCACCATCGGTTACTATCGCTATTTGAGCTAAAGAGAAAAGATATATCTAACTTGGCCAATTGATACTTTATATGACTTTCTGTGGTGCCCCAGTAAAGAAAATTGCTATTCCAGGCAAGGCTGTTCATGCACGGCAGAACATCAGAGTTAACATCCTTTGGTACATAACTTTGAGAAATACGTTTATTACTTTGTCTTAAAAGAAGTAAATCAAGCCAATGCTTCGTTATGAGTGATAGGCCACAATAATCTTAGTATGACTGTGCAGCGTGCTTAATAGAGTACATTTTGATAATGGAATTGATGTTCTAGGTAATTTTTTGTCGATTATCATTAATTCGCAGTTGTGTAATTCAAATTTATGAGGGTGTTTACTAATCCTGAGCTCAGGATTTACTTCTAGGTAATGGTGTAAGGCTTTGATTAGTAATCTTATATTTTTTAATTTTTATGATATTCCTAATTGTTCTACCTTTTTATTTATTTTTTATGCAGATCGCTGTCGTTTTTTCTAATTCCTCCGTGAGCGGCAACTTTGTGTCGCTGATAGTCAATTAATTTGTTACGGAGATTATAATGAGTTTATTAAATGAAGATAAAATTTACGAGCTAGTCGATCTTATAAATGATTCACACTGCGATTTTGCAGAAAGTGTTACAACCCTTTACATCAATCAGGCTTATAATGTTATTGGCTTCCCAAACTTCAAAAGTTTCTGTACTGAAACCTTTCCAAGTATAAGTTACTCAATGCTGTTTGAACACGCAAAAGCAGGTGAGATAGCTTTAAGCTTATCTCTACCTGTTGGTAAGTATTCCAATTCATCACTATTAGCAATGCGTAAACTCAATGTTGATGTCAGGTGTCGAGTATGGCGTAAGGTCTGTAAAAATCTGAAAATAAAATCTGAGCCCTCACCGGAAAGCGTCACAAAGAAATTTGTTGAACAATGTATTAGCGAAACTGTTGATGCCCCCAAAAGTGGGCCAACTAAGGATGTTGACTTCTCTCGGTTGAAAGAAGCGCTAACGATCAAAGATGAAAAAGCAATTGCAAAAATAATATTTACGCTAATTGACGACGAAGAGCTAGTGCAAGCGCTAATTGAAGACCTCGAGAATTGCCTCATAGAACTGGAAAAATCAGAGGAGGAACTTTAATATGCGCGGAAATACAATCAATGTCGACATAGACGCCCTAAACATTTTAGTGACCGGGCTATCAAATGAAAACTTGGCCCAATTTGAGCAATCTTTGTTCAAATGTGTGGAAAAGCTTTCGTTCAAGAACCATTGTTCACCATACGCCATCATGAAGCGCTCTAGAAGTTACCAGCAGAGTGTAATTCTGCCGCTGTGCAAAGAATTTCAATATGGAAAGGTAAACACTGAAACACCTTGTTTAGTTATAAGCACTGGTTACAGATACTCTATCGATGAAAAGCTTCTAATTCAGTTGAAAGGTTTTCCGCTAACCAGATATCACTATGACGTTGCTCGTTTCTGGTTTAAATATCTCACCCGAAAATGTAATAAGAGGCAAGGCTTCACTCCCTTGTTCAGTATATCAATGTTTCATCTAGCGACTGATTTCTTTCGCCCGCTTGGGTCAATTGGCGTTGAGCTACGCGGAAGCAAAAAAAGTGCGTTTTATGTTGAAAATGGATCACTAACAGGAGTAGGTATCGGAAGTTTGCGGTCCGCAGTCAGAGTCACAGCGTACAGCCGAAACGAAAAACTCTTGAGGTCTGGCAGACCGAGTGCACCCAGTCTAAACAAGCCTTGCACCCGCATCGAGAAGAAAGTAAAACTGAAGAATGCAACCTGTTGGGAGGAGCTGATTTCACTAGTTGATAAGCATATAGCTCTCGACAATTTGTTTATCTACGACCTCGATAAGTTATTTACATCGACTCAGTTAGACTTCAGATTACTAAACTGTATTAAGAACTTGGGTGCTCATCAAGTTATTGCTGCTCAGCAAAGTGATAATGAGCGGAGAAAGCTGAGAAGGTTGATGGCTCGTCATCGAATAGATATTCATTCCGGGGAATACAGCTGGGATTATGGACCCTCTATCAAGTACCTCAAGCACTTTTGCAGCCCTTTTCGTAAGTGGGTTAGTAAGAGGGGGCGATGTACCCAAAAGGAGTTCGTTGAAACCTTCTTGAAGCAATAACAATAAACTTTAAAAGCTAAGGTGCCTGCGTACCTTAGCTTCACTACACTGGTACAAAACAGCCGTATAACCTCTCACAAAGCCTCGCTATCATATATTCAGCTTTTCACAGCAATTCCATTCTATTTCAATACTTTTAAACTAAATATCGGAGCATTTTATGAATGCAGCATGCCCCTATGCGCTGTATTTAGGTCGACTTGCGCCTAATAGTCAGCGTTCTATTGCTTCACAGCTCAATAGTATCGCCGATTTGCTACGTTGGCCCGAAAAAAAGCGTGAGATGATGTACCACAAGATAGACTTTCAGCAAGCTAGTCATATCAAAGCATTGCTTATTGCTAATGGCTGGTCTGCACGGTCTATAAACAGAGCAATTACAGCAATACGCAGTATTGTAAGCGTGGCTGTTATGTCAGGTCTTGCGCCTGAAATACAATTAGTTCAGCTCCGCGCTATCAGCAAAGTGAGCCACGGCGCGCATGACGGTAAGCCGCTTTCGGTCAAGCAGGTTCAAACGCTATTCGCATATTTGAAACAAAATACGTCCGTACTCGGTATCCGTAATTATGCTGTATTGGCAACACTCCTTGGAACGGGGCTACGGCGAAGTGAGCTAGTTGCGCTATTACTTCAAGACTATGTAGCAGGCTCGGCACTTATTGTGAGGAAAGGGAAGGGGAACAAGAGCCGTACCGTTCACTTACCGGAGTGGGCGCAGCACGCGCTAAACGAATGGCTAGCGTTACGTGGTAAACACAAAGGTTATTTGTTTCACAGAGTAGCGAGAGGTGGGAACATCCAACACGATACTCACTTATCTTCATGTGCTGTTTATTCTCTAATTCGTAAATCATTGTCTGCCATTGGCATTGAGAGAGTGTCACCACACGACCTTCGACGTACTTTCATCACACGTTTACTCGAGCAGAATGTCGATTTAAATACCGTTCGACAGATGGCAGGGCATGCAGATATCAGTACGACGATTATGTATGACAAACGCAGTGAAAAGGTCATGCAACAAGCTGCCTCCTTACTTTCCTACAAATTGTGAGGTCTATATGTCTCATAAAGTGTTAAGAAAGTCTGGTGAGCTGCATTATCTTGCGTGTGAGTGGGGCAAGCGGTTACTTCGATATTTGCCATCAGTTGATACCGATGTACTTAGTAAAAGCCTTGCGTCTAATCTGCGCGGAAGCAGTGTTTCAAGCGTACCGTTTTTCACAGACAGAAATGAAAGCGTTAACTATAAAGCATGCTTAACTATTAGTGATAGACAGCCTAAGGTTACCAAAACGTTTCTAGACAACTGTAGCTTCATCAGAAGCCTAATGGATTTGCCGAAACAAACCGATTTGCTTGTTCAGTTCGCTTTACTTTCTCAAGTAAATCAGTGGTTGAGGGCGTTAGCTTCATCCGTGCATTTACAAGCTAGCCATTTGTCTCTGAATGAAATTATTAAAGACATTACAGGCGTTAATGACGAGCAGTTTACTCATGCTACAGCGCGATTGAATCAATATGGTTTCTTACCGGATGTGGATTTTTTATCGTATGATTTTGGCGAAATGCCTAAGGTGCTTATCCGTAAGTTACTTACTGAAAAAATAACCTCTAGAGAGATGCTGGTCGAGCCGCTGCTTCACCCGTCTCCTAACGCTGCATTTGGGCTCAAGGATTTTCCGCATGTCAATACAGAGCTTTTAACGCGATACTTAAATGCTGCTACGCAAGCTAGAAGAGTGGGTACAAGTGTATTGCTGTACGGTGACTCTGGAACTGGCAAAACGGAATTATCTCGCGCACTAGCGAAACGTTGTGGCAGAACGCTTTATGAAATCCGCTCTACGGCACTAGCAAGCAAATATGCTGATGATGAATTTAACAGCCGTTTCCCTAACAAGGACAGGCTTCGTTATCTTTCGTTACTTAACTCATTACTCACTAATAAATCTAACGCTATGTTGTTAGTCGACGAGTGTGAGGGCTTATTTGAAAATGTTGATAGCCAGTACAGTAAAGAGCACCTGCAGCGTTTCATCGAGCAAAACGACATCCCTTGTATTTGGATAACTAATTATGTGCAGAGTCTTGAAGTCAGCTTTATCAGAAGGTTCAAACTCGCCGTTCATGTACCGTCATTGAAACCCGAAGAGATAGAAAGCGTTACGCGCTCTTACTATCGCGGTTTGGGTTTGTCTCTTGCTGTTCGAAAGCGAATCAGTCAGGTGGAGAATATCACGCCTGCGATAGTGGCAAATGCTACTCACATTGCGCACACAGTTGAAGCAAAGAGCGGCGATGCAGAAGCAGTGGTAAACGATGTCGTTGAGTACTCTCTCCGAGCGACAGAGCAATGGCAAGACAAGCTTAACTACAAAGGCGAAATCCCATTTAAAGTAAGCTACCTTAATATCAAACAACCACGAGCCTACCTTGATGATATTACTTATGCGCTGAAACACAACCTACCTAGTCGAACGTTAATTTCAGGTCCGCCAGGTACAGGTAAAACCGCCTATGCGCATTATCTTGCTGAGTTAAACAATAGAAAGCTCTTGCGGGTTAAATGCTCGGACGTATTAAGTAAATGGGTGGGTGAAAGCGAACAGAAAATTGCCGAACTCTTCCAACGCGCACACGCAGAGGAGCAGGTTATCCTTCTTGATGAAGTCGACAGCTTGCTCAGTGCTCGGGAAGGGCTAAGTGCTCAACATGAGCTTCAGTTCGTTAATGAGTTTCTAACGCAAATAGAGTGTTTCACGCAGCCCTTGTTTGCCGCTACAAACTTTGCCACCAAACTAGATAAAGCGGTATTGCGTCGTTTCGACTTCAAGCTTGATTGCCAATACTTAACTTCAGTGCAAGTACTAGAGCTTTATAAACAGATAACAGGAATTAAAAGACTAAGCGAGTCAGAGAGTGAAACGCTACTTCAACTGAAATACCTTACTCCAGGTGACTTTGCCATCTTGGCGCGCCGCACCAAGTTTCGCCCTAACGTATCAATAAGAGATTTTGCCATCAACTTGTTGGCAGATGAAAACCAACGTAAACAAGCAAAACCCCAACCGGGCTTTATTCGCCCTCACTAACCCATAGAGGTAAACACTATGTCTACATCCGTATTGAGTTCGCTCAAGGTCATCGCTCGCCCTAAAATTGAGCCTAAACCTCCCGTTATCGGTAAGCGTTTAAAACTTATTGAAAGGTTGGAGCAACAAAAAGAGATGGCGCAATGCCTTATCGACAACAAACGTTTTGAGGCGTTTAAGGAAAAGAAAGTTAAGAACCCTGAAACAGGTGAAATCACCACTCAGCGCAGACCCACCACTGTTCGACCGTGGTATTACGATAGCGACGAACACTACTATATTGAAATAAAAGTAGGTAATAAACCTATTGAACTTCAAAAAGGTAAACCTGCGATAGATGTTGGCGATAAAGCCAAGCTGCCCGAGATTATAGATACCGTTATACAGGCGATTGAAAAAGGTGAGCTTGATAGTGCTCTACTCAAACCAGTTGTTCCTAAAAAGGCGGGGCCAAAAAGTCAATAAAAGTAGAGCCGTTGAAAGGGTGATAATCAGTGTCGCCCTTTCTCTTTCAATAATGCGGCAGTAATAAATCAAATAACGAACAATCAACCCTTATTTCAACAAGCAACTTAACGCTGCACATACAACTAAATTAGCTTTTTATGCGGCTCGCTTCGACAAAAAAGCCAACCTATTTCAAATTAACATCAAGGAACCAAATTATGCGCATTCACAGCGAAGGGCTAGCTTTGCCTGTTACCCACAAGTTTACTAACGCAATAACGGTTATGCTGAACGAAAAGGGCATTTTGGGTAATAATGTAACTATTAACTTTCGTGACCCGACTTACTCAGCCGAGAATGGAGGTTTTCATCCTGTCGAAATTAGACTGGAACGGCAGAATAACACTTGGCGCCTGTGCTATATCACAGACTTCGCTTACGTCGGGAGTGGCCCCTATGCAGAGTTAGCAAAAGACCTCGACTTTGATTTCCAAGCAGGCGTATTTCAAAACCTTTTCGGCGTTTTTCCTATCGAACAGGCAACCGATATGTATCAGATATGGGAAGGTAATTTTCTGCATTACTGGATTGAGTTGGAAGCGTTTTCGATAAACATCTCAGAATAGACTAGGCACTTTTTTTAAAACTGTAAACAGATAAGGAGCATTGAAAAACAGTGAGGATAAATATTGTGTCGAGATGTGTTTCCAATCTCAATGTTACCAGTAAGAAAGCGGCCTATTCTGTCTTTGTGGGTCGAGAGCCAGGAGTGTACGAAACGTGGAAAGAAGCTGAAGCTCAAGTCAAAGGTTACAGCGGAAACCGTTATAAAGGTTTTCCGTCACTATTAGAGGCAAGGCGTGCCTATAGATGCTTTCTCAAGGAGGCTAAGGTAGTGACTGAATCAGAAAACAAACCCCAAAAAGTTAAAAAGACAAAGCCGGGTGTTATTACCGGCGTTGACGTTCCACCTTGGAATTTGGACTAGCTAGAACGTCAAGTGCATGGAGCTGTACAGATAACCTCTGTCGTTCCATGCCGTCTATATTACAACCGCTCGGTTATTCGGTAGATAATGAGTTTATGAGCGATAGTCCAAAATGATGGACGAGAAATAGAGGTAAACCTGCCAAAATGAAGATGATTTCTGACGTTTGTACCTTTCTTTTCTGTGATAATAATATCGACAGTTGACTGGTAAGTGTTTCATGCTCTTCGTTCGTTATAAGACAAGCTTTTTTATGATTTATACACGCTAATTGTATCCAGTCAGAATGAGTTATCTTTCTCGCATCACTTAACTCTTTTGTTCCCTCTTCAGCTGAAAGGCGTTTGTATATTTTGCCTCTACAGCTACTTACGCTAATTTGGCTCGATAAAAATGATTCTGGAGTTTTTACATGCCTTGTAGCTTCGACCATAGGATAGTTGATGAAAGCGTATCCTAAATCAGTCTCATCTGAATAAAGATTAATGAATGTCTCTAGCGTTTCAAAGGAAAATTTATCATCATTGTATTCAAGATCGAAGAACAAATAAATTTCTGTGAATTTATGTCGAGATATGCCAGCTAAGGCCTCCTGATTCTTTGGTTGGGTTTTCGACTCCCGTAATAACTCAACCACGTCTAGATCAGGGTCCTCCAAAAGCTCTTCGGAAAGCTCGTAAACATCATTTCCAAAAACACAGACGCAAACCGCAGTTTCGTCTTGATCGAAAAAAGCTTTTTTCAGACTTTGATAATAATTAAGCTCGGTTTTTTCTCCCTCAAAAATCAGTAAAACGTGTCTACTCAATCCTCATTCCTCTGTATATTTTCTCTATATTATGAGCTTTCCGTAGTTCCTTATGAACCAAGCTTGAGAAAGGAACGATTTTGTTGTCGCTAACCTCGAAATAACAATCCGGCCTGAGAAGATCATTATCGAGTAGTGATAAGTTATGAGTTGTTAAAACAGTCTGACATTCTAGTTCGCTGAGCTTGTTTACAATTTTTCTCGACAGCTCAAAATGATAAAAAGCGTCAAACTCATCAATAAACGCGAACTTTATTTTTTTATCACACAACTGCAAGTACCAATAATAAAAAATACCCAAGGATAATGTTCCCGTACTGGCTATTCTCGAAAATTCTATTGTCTTGTTCCGATACTTAAAGACAATATATTGGTCGTCTGATGCTCCCTGTACGTCGAGATTGCAATTTACACCCACTTCATTCAAAAATTTTTCGAATTCTTGGACTTTTCCTTTTCCTATTATTTCGTCTGAAAGTTTACTTGAGCTAATCCGTTGCCCTTGATATTCAGTTCGATTGAGGCTTCGAAAGAACACCATGCCGCCTACAAATTCAATAAACTTATCAAAAATATAGTTAAGTCTAGTCTCATCTAGCACAGACATACTGAGATAACGAATGATGGAGATATCAGCTCTGGATATGTCAGTTTTCAGATTTTCACTACCATCTAAATCAAAGAAAGCTTTATGACCTTCGTCTCTGTTTATTTCCGCAACTAGTTGCTTGTCTATATGGAGTGATTCATACACAAGGCTCAAATCGTCAGTTTTCCCATAGCGATATACCACCTCATGTCCTTCGATCTCAAACTCATACTCAAAGTTTGCGTGTTGCTCATCCGTATCCGCATTGAGAAAGTTATCTTTCAATGTATTTATTTGCACGGTTGAATCAGGTATGACGTGTGAAACGATATCTAATATCGCTAAACCGACATTTGATTTCCCACTCCCGTTCTCACCATAGATGACACTATGGTTTACAGTGCCGTTTTTGAGAGCATGTGTATTAAATTCATACTTGTTAGTGCTTCGCAGATCGAATTCTAGTTTGTCTTTAAAATTCCTAAATCCTTGCACCGAAAAATAAGTAAGCATCGTAGTCTCCAATATTCTGTGTCAAGATAGCACAGCTTTATCGTGCCGTAAAAAAATTACGGTACAGTTTTTATCTTTTGAATTTTAGTTGTTTCATAAGTCGCCCTACGATATTTACTCTCCTTCTTGGCCTCAACAGAAGTAGAACTTGAAGAAAGGAAGAGGGAGTTTAAGCGCCGATTCATGAGCAGTTAAATATGTATCTGCTTTACAACCGTCTCAAAATAAACCACACTGGACTAAAGTATAGAAAAGTACACAGGGACGATGCTCGACTCTATCAGCTTTGCTCAAAAACAACGCCTTGCCTACATCGACTTTTGCCTGTTATTCAAAGGTGCGATTTATCGTCAGGACTTAATTAATCGTTTTCAGGTCGGCTTATCGGCAGGCTCACGCGATTTCGGCATTTACAAAGAGCTTGCGCCGGATAACCTGTCTTACGATTCGCGAGAAAAGCGATACTTCCAGACACCCCAGTTCAAGCCTGTTTTTGAACACGACGCAAGACGCACCTTAAATAAACTCGCCAACGATATCTCCGACGGGTTTGATGCAATAGGCGATATTCATTTCCCAGTAGAAGCACCGTCTAGTCTGAATGTACCGGACATCTTTATAGTTGCGCGCCTTGTTCAGGCCATTCTTAATAACAAAGCGGTTAGCGTTATCTACACGTCACTTTCTAGCGGTTCGAATGCCAGAGAGCTTGTACCGCACTCCATAGTCGACAATGGCCTACGCTGGCACGTTCGTGCGTTTGATCGTAAGAGTCAAAGCTTCCGAGACTTCGTGTTAACTCGCATTAGTAAAGTAACAATTAAAGACACGCCTAATGACGATGAAAGCGCCCAAGCAGATACAGAATGGCAGCGCCTTATTCCGCTTCAGCTTGTGCCGCACCCCAAGAATGTTGAACATCCTACCGCTATCGAAATGGATTACGGTATGGAAAACAAGCAATTGCTTATCGAGGTGCGAGCGGCAATGGCTGGTTACCTATTAAGACGTTGGAATGTGGACTGTACCGAGCTGGGTACGTTGAAAGGTCCAGAATATCAACTTTGGCTTCAAAACCGTTTTACGCTCAACAATGTGCAAAACTTGGCTATTGCACCGGGGTATCAAGCTAAAGGTAGCGGAAGCGGAGGTGGTAATTGATCCTTCATTGCACCAAAAAGCTTTATGCAAAGCTACCTGAAAAGGTGAAAGCTGCAGAGCAACCCGCGACAGCTATAGGCATTCAGGCGCAGTGGCTAAACTGGCACGCAAACCTCATCACTATTCAGCGCAGACAGTGTATCATCGCGGTGCATGATGCCACACGTTTTACCTTATTCATTCCATGCTTAACCAAGAAAGACTTCGCAAACCTTGATTGGTATTTTAACGATGTGTTTATTAACACCTTGTTGAAAAGTGATATGCCGCCTGAGTTGGTGAATGCCGCTGCGACGAACTACCAACCACTTACGTTCGATACAATCTGTAATCGTTCGGTACAAGGTACGATGAATCAGGTAGCTCAGGAAATTGATTATGGGTTGTATTACAAGAACACGTCGGTAGCGGAAATCTGCCCGTACAGATACAGCGCAGATTTAAGCCACAGGCCGTGCGGCGTAAAAGGTAAGAAAGATTATATTTGGCCAGATAGAGAAATGGCCCAGCTTCTAAAAACATTAGATACAAAAAATAACAATGCTGCAGAGCAACTGCACTAAACAAGGAAGAGATGTATGTCAGCAGTTAAAAAACTAAACATCGTCGATATAGAAAACGGGCTTGAAGAGCTAGCGAATAGAAACTTATCACCAGCAGAGTATGGGAAAGAACTCATTGCATTGTTTAGTTCTTCAGCAACGCTTAAACGATTGGGTACAAGTAAGGCGAATACATCTGAATTTGAAAATGGGCTGTTGTGGCGCGAGAAAATTCATTATGTCCCATGCGCTCTAGGACAACTTAACGCAACTATTGACGCGGTTAAAAAGTCCGATAAAACACTCAAAGCCAAAGTAAGACTGGTGGTAGTTAACGATGGCTCTCACATTCTTGTTTACGATAGAAAGTATGACGAGCTGACAGACTGCACTATCGATAAGATTAAAGATGAACCTCAACTGTTCTTGCCATTGGCCGGGCAAGAAGGCTTTCGTCGAGAAGTAGAAAGTGAAGTCGACATCAAAGCTACTGGTAAACTGGCTAAAGTCTACGATGCGCTTATTGAGAGGAATCCTGAGTGGCTGGAAGGTGATAAACGCCATGCACTTAACCACTTCATGACGCAGATAATCTTCTGTTTGTTTGCAGAAGATACCGGTATTTTCCCGAAAGATATTTTTACAAAAGCACTGAAAAACCGCGCGGGTAGTGACGGAGAGCATGCAACCCAAGTTATTACCGAAATCTTTGGCGTTTTAGATTTAGATGAACCTCATCGTAAAGATATCGCCCCTTGGCTAGCTGAGTTTCCGTATGTAAACGGTGGGCTTTTTAGTGGGGAAGCTCTTGTTCCAGTATTTACCTCGAAAGCATATCGATACCTTTTGGAAACTGCGGCGCTGGATTGGAAACATATCAATCCCGATATTCTTGGATCAAGCATCCAAGCAATTGTTGACCCGACGATGCGCGGCAATTTGGGTATGCACTACACTTCAGTGCCCAATATTCTTAAAACATTAGAGCCGCTATTTCTCAACGAACTTCGAGATGAATTGCTCAAGGCAAGACATTCCAAAAAGCAGATTAATGCTTTCTTAGAGCGTTTATCAAAGATTGTCGTTTTTGATCCCGCCTGCGGCAAACGTTACATACACAGTTTTAAAAATACACCTTACATGCTTTAATGGTGACAAATTAACCTGCTCTAATTTCAGACTGTAGTTTCTGCTGATAAGCGTCGAGCTAAAAAATCGGAAACTATATGGCCAGCCTCGAATTCATTCATTATCAGCCTCTAACCTTTGATTTTGGTGCAGCTCAATCACCAAATTGGAAAGCGTTAAAAAGAAAACCTATAAAAAATCTTCCACAGATTGTATGGGAAGATAATTCAACTTGGGCTGAAGCCAATCTATGGGCACTAGAGCAAGCTACTTCCTTCCGACGTGATCTAAAAACTATTCGCTCCAATATGGCTCATCTACTTGGTTATGCTAAATGGCTTGAGAGCGAATCAACATCTTGGAGGTATTTTCCAGACAAAGAAAGTGAACGGTGCTTGGTAAGATTCAGAGGGGCTCTAATTTCAGCAAGAAATGATGGTGAGCTTGCTCCTAGTACAGTGTCCCAAAGAATGGCATCAGTTATTCGTTTTTATAAGTGGATGAGAGCAAAGCAACTTATCTCGCTGGCCTATCCTATGTGGGAAGAGCGGTCAGTAGGAATCACGCTAACGAATTCATTTGGCCTTGAGCATACAATGCGAGTTGCTAGTACTGACCTCTCAATACCTAATCGTAAAGTTGCAGGCGCAATCCAATTGGAAGATGGCCTACTACCGGTTTCTATTACTGCAATGAAAGAAATTCTCAATTTGGCAGATAGTGTTTCTACAGAAGAGCTGTCGCTAATGCTAAGAGTTGGTTTTTTCACCGGGTTACGACTTGGTTCCATCACTGATCTAAAAATCCAAACATTACAAAATTCGACGATCGTACCGGAAGTCGGGTGGAAGCGTTTGGCAGTTGGACCAGGTGCCAGACCAACGGTATCAACTAAGTTTGGCGTATCTGGCGCTGTTCCAATTCCAGATGAATTGCTCAGACTTCTCCATGATTATTCAGTCAGTACAAGACGATTGAAGCGACAAGCATTAGCAGCACCAAAAAGACAAGACTTACTTTTTCTAACACGCTTCGGAAATTCATATTGTGGTGAGAGCAGTAGAGCCGTGAATGTAGAAATGTCTCGTCTTCGAGCTGAAGGGAAAAAGGCAGGCATAAAAGTTCTACGTGGTTTCCACTTTCACAGAACTAGGGCTACTTTTGCGACTGAATTGATGCGTGTCGCGCTTAAGTTCATGCCTGTGGGAGATGCAATACAGTTTGTGCGAGAAGCCTGCTTGCATAAAGAGGAAGCAACGACTTTGCAGTACATCAAATTTATTGAGACCAACAAGGCGATGGCTGACGCAGCGGATGCTTTTACAAATCTATTTATGGGGCTGGCAAAAGGGAAAGCCAATGAATGATTTAGACCTCACATTCCCCAATTATCCAATTGGTACCCATCAAGTCCCTTGGGATCTGAAAATACTATTGTTCAAAGGCGCGTCAAATATACCTCGTAAATTTGCGATAACATCGATTGACTGTAACGAGTTTGGCAAGCGAATAGATGACCGAATTCCGTTAGTTGTAGCATTTCATGAAGTCATCTGTTCCATGATTAGCCAAGGAAAATCTAGAGCACTCGTTAACTCAAGTTTAGAGGTTCTTTGGCGCTTTTTTGCATGGTCAGACAAAAACTCACATGAGATTTCTCCCGATAGTGTAATAACCGTATTCAAATATTGGACTGAATTTCACATTGATAGATATCAAATTAAAAAAGAAATTAGTGCTATCTATGCTTATCGGCAAACATCCAAAATGGCAAATTTAATTGCGAAAGCACTAAAGCTTCCAGGAACAAAACCAGGGAGAAACTTATTGCTACAAACCAGAATGAGAAAGCCGAGTGAAAAAAAACGGGTTTTGGGAACAAATGCAGATAAACAGAATTTGTCTAGTACGTTTGAGTATGGACACGTATTAGCAAAGATATGTACCGCGTTGGATGTCGAAACGGTACGAGGAAAATTACCTATAAACATAGAACTCGCTGGAGAGACTGTTCTGACCTTAGCAGGTAACTTGAGGCATCCAGATATGGATATAAATGCAATCCAAAGACCTTCAATTAGACGAAGTGCCCAGATTGCGAGAGCCCCATTGAAACATGATGAAAGTCTGTTTGATAGACACAAGCGCTCAGCAATATTGAATCTTAGAGTAGAAGCCGAGTTGTTGATTTTTATTGCTCAGACAGGAATGAATCTCTCACAAGCTGCCAGTCTTGAAAAAGAGCGATATCGATGGAAGTCAAATGGTGAGGATATCGAGGTTTTTAGAGTTTATAAAGGTCGTCGTAATGGCGATGCAATTTTCCGGTGCTTCAAGGTATACAAGCAACATTTTGAAAGATATTTAGTTTGGCTCGATCAAACAGGATTTAGTGAACACGACTCTCGTTTATTCCCAATTCTCTGCCGCGGCTTTATTCGAGCAAAGGGAGCCATTTTACGTTTTTCTACTTCTAAAGAAGCTTTTAGAAAAATAAATCTTACTTTTATCGGGCCTCAACAGCTCCGAAAAACTCGAGTTAATTGGTTGTTAAGGCATAGTCGTAATTTGGAATTGACATCAGAGCAAATGGCTCACAATAAAGAGGTTCTTTTGCGTGACTATGAGATGCCACATCATCAATCAGCAGCTGCAGAAATTATTAGATTTCACAATGCGACAGACCCAGCTCTTTCACCACCCGGTCCAGGTGTTTGTATTGATAAACGGCATGAACCTGAGCTGATTTCAAATTTTCCAAGCGAAGCACCAAAACCGGATTGCGTGAGCCCAGAAGGGTGTCTTTTCTGTACAAAGCATAGGGACATAATGAGTGCTGAATATTGTTGGAAATTAGCATCTCATGCTTACCTAAAAACCTTGGAGACGGCTTTATATAAACCGTCTAAAAAACAAGAGATACATCCTGGCTATCGTGTGATAGACCTTATTGCCCAAAAACTTGATGCTATTGCATCAGGAAGTGAGATAAGAGCAATGTGGGTTAGAGATGCTAAAGATTCTATTCGTTCAGGGAGGTACCACCCCTACTGGAGTGGCTACATAAACATGTTGGAGATAGATTCGTGAACGTAGCAGAGCTTTCAGGATTACAAATTGAATCATCAATTAATAACATCAGCTCAGAAAACTTTAGGCCTTCTAGCTGGCCGCCGCCTGCGGATACTCCGGTAGTTGTTGATGCTAAAGGAGACTTAGTTTCGCGTTATAGTGATATTCGCTGGGATTTATCCCCTTGGGCAGGCTATACACTTACCATTCACTTTGGCGATGGACCTGGGCAAGGTCAAAGGATCAGCCCTGAAAATGCAAAGATATTTCGTCAGATAGTTGCTTGGTGGCTATGGGGTGCGGATGCCGTGCGTTCCGCTTCTTCTCTGGTTAACAGATTTGAAATGATAAAACCCGTGTTTGTAGCATGCACAGACAAAAATATACTGGTATCCGAGCTATTTAAATTTCCTAGGGTAATTGAAGAGGCTGCCAGCAACTATTCTACAAGGGGAAACAGAATTGTTTCGCTCCTAAATTCTTTGTTTTGTGCCCAAGAGAAATTAGGGTTTACCATACTGGACGAAGATGGTTTGAAAATTTTCAGCGAATCGTTACCAGGTGGACATTATACACAAACTGCCTACATCCCTGAGAGAATATGGAGTTATCAACTATGTCGTTTGCGAGAGTGTTTGGAAGATTTTTTAAAGCATAAAAAAGCAATAGAGGCTTGCTACCAATTTTGTCTTGGAGCTTATGCGACAAATGCTGGAGGGAGTTTATCTATGGCATTCGGAGGCTTAGGTAATGATAAACCATTTGAAAAAAGACGGCCGTATAGTGATAAAAATACGGGCAAAGTTTTTCACGGGGCTTTTCGAGAGATAGCTAAAGATTACGAAATAGATCACCTGCTAGATAAATGGTGTGTCGTCAAAAATGAAATTGAGTTAAGAAGTTTTTCAAGCTATTTAAGCCTAATTAGCTTTACTGGCCTAGCTTATGTTCTAAATTTTTCATTGATGCGTGTAAGCGAAGGTGGGAAGTTGCGAGCAGACTGCTATGAAGTAGAAGAAAGTTCGATTGGTGAGGATATTCATTTATTGAAAGGTGTGACTACTAAAACCATCCAAGATAATGATGCTCGCTGGATCGTATCTCCAACCGTAAAAATTGCTATCGATGCAATGATAAGCGTTTCAAAATTGCGGCTTCAGGCAGCAAAAGAAAATCCGAATGTTAAACAAAATGAAATAGATATTACTAACCCCATTTTGCAATCTTTACCTCATGAACCTTGGAGTCCCAGAGCGCCTTCTTCAAAAAAGACGAATAAGTATAAAAAAATTAGAACCTATGCTGATGGTTGGAATATGTGGCCGAGACTGTTCGATGTAAATAAAATGACCATTACTGCGGCAGATTATGAATTGGCCAATCGAATGACGTTTGATCTTGATCCCGATAAATTTTCCGTTGGTAAAGTTTGGCCAATAAGCTGGCATCAATTAAGACGTACAGGCGCTGTAAATATGTTAGCGAGTGGACTAGTCAATGAAGCTTCACTCCAATACCAGCTAAAACATGCCAGTCGAGCGATGAGTCAATATTATGGTAAGAATTTTTATCGTCTTGCAAAGCCTTTGAATGAAGAGGCGCGTGGATACTATCTTCGTGAAATGTATCTAACTATGGTTCGTGAATTTAAGTCTCTACAAGCCGACCATTACATATCACCGCACGGTGACAAACGGAAGAGCATGATTCTTAATGAAATAACTGAAAAAGATCATGCGCAACTAGTTAACGCAGCAAAAGCTGGGAATATTAGTTATCGTGAAACATTTTTAGGTGGATGTGCAAATTCAGGGCCGCCATGTCCATTCGGGGGGATTAGCAATATCAGTTCTTGTATGGGCTACGGAACAAAAAGGCCCTGCGCATCAGCGATATTGGATAAAGAAAAATTATCAGAAATAAAAAAACTGAAAGATACTATCTCAGCACAGCTTGTTGGCGCTGAAGAAGGCTCTCCTATGTATGAGTCGTTACAAGCACAATTAGAATCAGTGGAGCGAGCAATCAATGTCATCGAAAACTGTTAAGCATAAAAGAGTTAGTAAAGCTGAACTGAAATTTAGGGATTCTTTTGAGCGCCTCAAGCATGGAAAGCCTGACATCCTCCCCAAAGGTACACCACTTAGCCAGAATAATGTGGCAAAAGAAGCTGGAGTTGATCCTTCAGCGCTTAGGCGTGCTCGGTTTCCAGAGTTAGTAGCTGATATTCAAGAATGGATCGAAGCACATAAAGGTGAGAAAACCGTAAAATCTCCCAGACAAATGATGCTTGCTCAAAGATCAAGAAACCGAGATATAAAAGAGAAATGCAAATCGCTAGAGAAGCAAAGAGATAAGGCGCTAAGCCAATTATTGGATGCTCAGGCATCCATTCTTGAACTTACTTTGGAAAACCAAAGGCTTCGAGCGCAATTGCCAAGCAGTAAGGTTACAAGTATTTTTGAATGAAATAATTTGAGATGAACTAACATATTGTTATTTTAATTCACAAATACTGTTATGCTATGCATTCACAATAAAAATGAAAAGATAGGGGCACAGCCATGATTCGCTGCCATCTCGCTCGTATGATGGGGGAACACAAGATGCGTATTGCTGACGTTGCCAGAGAAACGGGATTAAGTCGCGCTACCATAACGCTGCTCTACAAAGAAACTGCTCAAAAAGTAGATCTAGAATCCATTGAGAAGCTGTGCCTGCTATTTGAGTGCCAGGTAGGCGACATGCTCGAACTGACTTAGCAATAAACAGCGCATTAAAGACAACGAAGAAACAATTATAAACAGGAAGACTACATGACAAGCATCCAACAACGTGCCGCCCTTCAACGTCAAATCTGGGCCATCGCCAACGATGTGCGCGGTTCAGTCGATGGTTGGGACTTCAAGCAATATGTCCTCGGCACGCTGTTTTATCGCTTTATTAGCGAAAACTTCTCCAGCTACATCGAGGCCGATGACGAGAGTATTAATTACGCAGCACTTAACGATGATGTTATCACGCCAGACATCAAAGATGACGCCGTTAAAACTAAAGGCTACTTCATCTACCCAAGCCAATTGTTTGTGAATGTCGCCAAAAATGCAAAGACAAATGAAAGCCTGAATACCGACTTAGCCGAGATCTTTGCCGCTATAGAAGCATCTGCCAGCGGCTACCCATCAGAGGGCGACATAAAAGGCTTGTTTGCCGATTTCGATACCACTAGTAATCGTTTGGGAAATACAGTAAAAGAAAAAAATAGCCGTTTGGCTGACGTACTTAAAGGCGTGGCAGGATTGGAGTTTGGCAAATTCGACGCGGCTCATATAGACCTGTTCGGCGATGCCTACGAGTTCCTCATCTCGAACTATGCTGCCAATGCCGGTAAGTCCGGTGGCGAATTCTTTACTCCACAACATGTTTCCAAGCTAATCGCGCAACTGGCCATGCATAAGCAAACCAGCGTTAATAAAATTTATGACCCTGCGGCCGGTTCAGGTTCGCTGCTTCTGCAGGCCACAAAACATGTCGACGCGCATACCATTGAAGAAGGTTTCTTCGGGCAGGAAATAAACCATACCACGTACAATCTAGCTCGTATGAATATGTTTTTGCACAACATCAACTACGATAAGTTCAATATGCAGCTGGGTAATACTCTAACCGACCCACACTTTGGTGAGGAGCAACCCTTTGATGCCATCGTTTCTAATCCACCTTATTCAGTGAAGTGGATAGGCAGTGATGACCCAACGCTAATTAACGACGAGCGCTTTGCACCTGCGGGCGTACTCGCACCTAAGTCCAAGGCTGATTTTGCCTTTGTACTGCATGCATTAAGCTACCTATCGGGTAAAGGCCGTGCAGCAATTGTTTGCTTCCCAGGTATTTTTTACCGAGGTGGTGCTGAGCAGAAAATCCGTAAATATCTGGTCGATAATAATTACGTCGAAACGGTTATTTCACTTGCGCCAAATTTGTTTTTTGGTACTACCATCGCCGTGACCATTCTAGTGCTCTCCAAACATAAAACGGATAGCAATATCCAGTTTATTGATGCAAGCGGACTGTTTAACAAAGAAACCAATACCAACACGCTTACAGATGCCCATGTTAAGCAGATCATGGATGTGTTCGATAGTAAAGCGAACGTTGATCACTTTGCTCGATCAGTGCCTTATGAGGAAGTAGCTGACGATTACAACTTGTCGGTGAGTACTTATGTGGAAACAAAAGATACCCGCGAAGTGATTAATATTACTGAGTTGAATGCTGAACTGAAAGCCACAGTCGCCAAAATCGATCAGCTGCGACGAGATATTGATGGCATCGTTGTGGAGATTGAAGAATGACAGTAATTAGTTTTATGGATAAGCTGCTAGACAGTGTTGATGTAGAATGGAAAGTCATGGATGAAGCTGGAGAGTTTTTACGTGGCAAAAGATTTGTCAAAAAGGATATGCTTGCGAGCGGAGTGCCATGTATCCACTATGGGGAAATGTATACGCATTACGGAATATCAGCTTATCAGGCTAAGTCATTTCTGGACGAAACGGTTGCTTCCAAGTTGAGAACAGCAAAGGCTGGCGATGTAATTATTGTAGCTGCTGGGGAAAAAATAGACGATATTGGAAATGGTGTGGCATGGCTTGGTGAAGGAGATGTTGTTTTTCACGATGCGTGCTTTTCATTTAAGAGTGAACTAGATTCTAAATATGTTTCTTACTACTTGAGAACAAGGAAATTTAAAGATCAAATTAAGAAAAGTATTTCGTCAGGAAAAATTTCTTCAATCAACGCCAAAGGGCTTGGTAAGGCCTTAATCCCCATCCCCTGTCCAGAAAGCCCAGAAAAATCGCTGGAAATCCAAGCCGAAATCGTCCGCATACTGGACAGCTTCACGAAGCTAACCAGTGAACTAACCACTGAGCTAACCACTGAGCTTAATGCCCGCAAAAAACAATATAACTACTATCGTGACCAGTTGTTGAGTTTTGAAGAGGGGACCGTAGAACACTTACCTATGGGACAAGAAGGTATAGGTGAGTTCGTCCGGGGAGGAAGTTTTCAGAAGAAGGACTTTACTGAATCTGGTGTAGGCTGCATACATTATGGTCAAGTCTTTACGCACTATGGCACTTTCGCGACTAAAACAAAAACATTCGTCTCAGAGGAGCTTGCTAAAAAGTGTCGGAAGGCACAGCCTGGAAATTTGATTATTGCTACGACAAGTGAGAACGATGAAGATGTCTGTAAAGCCGTTGCATGGTTGGGGAAAGAAGACATAGCGGTCAGTAGTGACGCTTGTATATATAAACATAATTTGAATCCTAAATACGTCTCTTATTTTTTCCAAACTGAGCACTTCCAAACTCAAAAAAGACGGTATATTACTGGCGCAAAGGTACGGCGCGTAAATGCGGATAATTTAGCTAAGATATTAATTCCGGTTCCATCGCCAGAAGAACAAGCTCGTATCGTCGCAATCTTGGATAAATTCGATGCTATAACTAGCTCAATTACCGAAGCCCTCCCCCGCGAAATCGAACTTCGCCAAAAGCAATACGAGTATTACCGCGATTTACTATTGAGCTTCCCTAAGCCAGATACTGAGGTAGCAGCCTGATATGAACAAGGAATTAAAGGACTTAGCTAAACAGCTTAAGGATAGCAACAAAAAAGTGCAGTTAATATACGCTTTTAATGGCTCTGGTAAGACACGCTTGTCGAGAGCTTTTAAAGACTTGCTGGCAGCCGATATAGAATCAGATGAGATTGATGGCCCGTCTGAATTATCTAAGAAAAATGTTCTTTATTACAACGCTTTTACTGAAGATCTTTTCTATTGGGATAACGACCTGCTTAATGATGAAACCCGAGTTCTAAAAATCCATCCTAACGCATTCACTGATTGGGTATTTAAAGAACAGGGGCAAGACAGAAATGTGGTCAGCCATTTTCAACGCTATACCAACCCGAAACTGACTCCTCATTTTAATGAAGAGTACAAGTCAGAAGTTAGTGAGGGTAAACAGAAAATAGTGCCCTCGTTTACCGAAGTGACATTTTCGTTTGAGCGAGGGAACAACGAAAGCGAACCCAATATAAAGATATCGAAAGGTGAAGAGAGCAATTTTATTTGGAGCGTTTTTTATAGCCTTCTGGAACAAGTTATCGATGTGCTCAATGTTGTTGAGGAATCAAATCGGGAAACGGATAAGTTTAATCAGCTAAAATATGTTTTTATTGATGACCCCGTTAGTTCTTTGGATGAAAATCATTTGATGCAGCTTGCTGTTGATTTAGCGTCATTAATAAAAAAGAGTACTTCTCCGATTAAGTTTATCGTTTCTACGCATGACACAACCTTCTATAATTTTCTTCATAATGAGCTTAAGTCGAAAGCTTGTTACTTATTGGAGCGATTGGAAGACAACACTGTTTCTTTGGTTGAAAAAAATGGCGACTCTAATACAAGCTTCTTCTATCACTTGGATTTAAAGCGGCAACTTGAGACTGCGATAGAACAAGGTAATGTCCAAAGATACCATTTTACCTTCTTACGAAACCTATACGAAAAGACATCAAGTTTCTTAGGGTATCCCCGATGGTCAGAATTATTACCTGGGGATACTAAGGAGAATAGAGAGGCATATCTCAATAGGGTTATTCAATTTTCAAGTCATGATACATTAGCAAATGTTCAGCCTCCTCAGTTAAAACCTGAAGAAAAGCAGATCGTTAATTTTCTTCTCAGGCATTTAGTTGATAACTACAGCTTCTGGCAGGAGGTAAAAGAGTATGCCTGAATATACCAAGCCAATCATCGAATCGAACAACTTTATTGTTCTGGATAAGTACAAAAAAGATTGGAAAGTGGCCGAGAGCTACCAGAGTGAAGATGCTTTAGAGCGCGAGCTGATTCAGGATCTTCAAAATCAAGGCTATGAATTTTTATCTACCTTAAATAACCCTGATGCCATGCTGGCCAATGTGCGCCAGCAGCTGCAAACGCTCAATAACGTCCAGTTTGCTGAAGGTGAATGGCTGCGTTTTGTGGAGACTTATCTGGATAAGCCCAGCGACACTATCCTAGATAAAACCCGCAAGATTCACGATGACTATATTCACGACTTCGTATTTGATGATGGCAGTATCAAAAACATCTACCTGGTTGATAAAAAAAACATCGCTCGTAACAAGGTGCAGGTAATCAAGCAGTTCGAGCAAACTGGCAGCCATGCTAACCGCTATGATGTGACTATTCTGGTCAATGGCTTGCCACTGGTACAGATCGAACTGAAAAAGCGTGGTGTGGCCATTCGGGAGGCCTTCAATCAGGTGCACCGCTATAGCAAAGAGAGCTTTAACAGCGAGCATTCATTGTATAAGTACTTGCAGTTGTTTGTGATCTCGAATGGCACTGATAGCCGATACTTTGCCAATACCACCCAACGTAATAAAAACAGCTTCGACTTCACCATGAACTGGGCGAAGGCGGATAACAGCCTTATAAAAGACCTTAAAGACTTTACCGCAACCTTCTTCCAGAAAAACACGCTGCTCAACGTGTTGCTGCATTACTCGGTCTTTGATGTCAGTAACACCTTGTTGATCATGCGACCCTACCAAATAGCTGCCACCGAGCGCATATTGTGGAAGGTGAAAAGCTCATTCGAAGCGAAAAACTGGAGCAGCCCAGAAAGCGGCGGTTTTATCTGGCATACCACGGGTTCAGGAAAAACCTTAACAAGCTTTAAAGCCGCATGTTTGGCGAAAGAGCTGGAGTTTGTCGACAAGGTTTTCTTTGTGGTCGACAGAAAAGACCTCGACTATCAGACCATGAAGGAATACCAGCGCTTTTCCCCTGACAGTGTGAATGGCTCAGACAGTACCGCTGGTTTAAAACGCAATTTGGATAAAGATGATAACAAGATAGTTGTCACGACCATTCAGAAGCTCAATAATCTGATGAAGAGCGAGGGCGACCTAGCTATCTACAACAAGCAGGTGATATTCATTTTTGATGAGTGTCACCGCAGCCAGTTTGGTGAAGCACAGAAGAATCTGAACAAGAAATTCAAACGATTCTATCAGTTTGGCTTTACCGGTACGCCAATCTTCCCGCAAAACGCATTAGGCGCAGAAACTACGGCTAGCGTATTTGGTCGAGAGCTGCATTCTTATGTAATCACTGATGCGATAAGAGATGAAAAGGTGCTCAAGTTCAAGGTGGACTATAACGATGTGCGGGCACAGTTTAAAGCCATTGAAACAGAGCAAGATGAGAAGAAACTCAGTGCGCTTGAGAACAAGCAGGCCTTATTGCACCCAGAACGTATTCGTGAAATCTCCCAGTATGTTCTGAAAAACTTCCGGCAGAAGACACACCGATTGCAGGCTAATGCAAAGGGCTTTAATGCCATGTTTGCCGTGAGCAGTGTAGAAGCGGCTAAGTTGTACTATGAATCCCTCAACCAACTGCAAAAAAACTCAGACAAGCCTCTGAAAATCGCCACCATTTTTTCCTTTGCCGCGAACGAAGAGCAGGACGCAGTGGGAGATATCTTGGATGAGAGCTTTGATGTCTCAGCGATGAATAGTAGCGCTAAAGAGTTTCTAAATGCAGCAATAGGCGATTACAACGCCTTCTTTAAAACCAACTTCAGTGTCGATAGCAATGGCTTCCAGAACTACTACCGTGATTTGGCGAAACGGGTTAAGTCTAAAGAGGTCGACTTATTGATTGTGGTAGGCATGTTCTTAACCGGCTTCGATGCTCCGACACTTAATACCTTATTTGTGGATAAGAACCTGCGTTATCACGGATTGATGCAGGCATTTTCGCGCACTAACCGTATTTACGATGCCACCAAAACGTTCGGCAATATTGTCACCTTCCGAGATTTGGAAAGAGCCACGGTAGATGCTATTACCCTATTTGGGGACAAGAACACCAAGAATGTTGTGCTAGAGAAAAGCTACAAGGAATACATGGAAGGCTTTACCGATGTGGTGACTGGTGAAGCACGGCGGGGCTTTATGGACGTAGTAACCGAGTTAGAGCAGCGCTTCCCTGATCCCTCAGCTATTGGAAAAGAGTCCGACAAGAAAGACTTTGCCAAGCTGTTCGGTGAGTACCTACGTGTAGAAAACGTGCTGCAAAACTATGATGAGTTTGCCACCTTGAAAGCACTACAATGCGTCGACATGAGCGACGAAGAAGCCGTTGAGGCGTTTAAGGCCGCGCATTACTTAGATGATGAAAAGCTGGCTGAGTTGCAGACCATACGCCTTCCCGCTGAACGAAAGATTCAAGATTACCGCTCGACTTACAATGATGTACGCGATTGGCAGCGCCGACAGAAATCAGCAGATGAGAAAGAAAAGTCCAATATTGACTGGGATGACGTGGTTTTTGAAGTCGATTTGTTGAAGTCCCAAGAGATCAATCTCGATTACATTTTAGAACTGATTTTTGAACACAACAAAAAGAACAAGAGCAAGGCCGAACTCATTGAAGAAGTCCGCCGCCTGATTCGAGCAAGCCTTGGCAACCGTGCTAAAGAGAGCTTAATCGTAGACTTCATTAACCAAACCAACCTCGATGATATTGGCGATAAGGCCAGCATTATTGACGCCTTCTTCTCCTTTGCCCAGACTGAACAGCAAAGAGAGGCTAAGGAGTTGATTGAATCCGAGGGACTCAATGAAGACGCGGCTAAGCGTTATATCTCTGCATCATTGAAACGAGAGTATGCCAGTGAAAACGGCACTGCGCTTAACGAGGCGCTTCCTAAATTAAGCCCTCTAAATCCGCAGTATAAAACTAAGAAGCAAAGTGTTTTTCAAAAAATTGCTATGTTTGTAGAAAAGTTCAAAGGTGTTGGTGGCAACGTTGCATAAGCCGTTAATTTATATTGATCAAAATATAATCGGCCTGCAATTACAAGACCGCCTTAATCTCAAAAAACGGGATGATGCAATATGGGTTTATTCAAAAGAGCATTTTGCAGAGATTAAACGCGCTCAAAAACCTGAAAAATATTTGGATGTTCTTGATATTTGGGATGCAAAACTATTAGAACTCAATATTGACGGTAACTTTAGGATAACTGGCCAAGCGACATTGCATGAGACAGGAAACCCTCATCAACATTTTGATAATTACACCAAAGCGACTAACGAAGTTAGTTTAGATGACTGTATTTTCGATCCTATACAGGTATGGGCAAATGGTGGTGCTTGCGAAGATGTATTAGCAGACCTACCTGAAAGATTTGCTCAGGAAATTTTAAATTTGACATCTGGCTTGCCTTTGGCGAACTTAAAAATGTTTGACGAGGTTCCGTCTATAAGAGATGCGTTCGACTCGATGATTGTACAAATGCTCTCTAATGGAAGCGATATACATAAAACTAGGACTGCGCTAGGAGATGAAAAGGGAGCCATAGGAAGCATCAAAGGTAGGAACCAAATTGTACAAATTTGGGATAAAATATCGGCAACAAGTCACCTTACTGATATCAGTTGCGACCAATTTTTTGGTTTTGACCCTGTTGACAAACAAGGGTATGAAGTTTGGCCCATGTACCTTGGCATAATTGCATGTAACTCAGTGCTTGACATACTAGGCTTCCAAGCTGAAAAAAAGTGCAGAAAACTCGATAAAATCCAAAATGTTAGAAGTGATGCATGCCACATGGCTATGGGTGCTTTTTGCTCCGCCTTTCTATCTGAGGATAAACGATTAATAAAAAGAGCAGAGGCAATTTATGAGTACAAAAGTATTGGTACAGATCCAGTATTGTGTACACGAAAAAGTGATGAATAATTGAAACGAATGGCAATTTCAGAATCTGAAATTTTCACAAATCTTCCAAATTTCGCTTGTATTGGTCAAAGTCTTGGTATTCGATAAAACCTATTATTAAAGATTTTTTGTGTGTAATAAGTATTTTTCAGAATCTGAAATTCTCACAAAATTATCGAAATTTCGCTGAGAATTTCAATTTGGTCTAGAGGCCTAGTGAGAGGCCTGTCGCAAATAACTTAACTTTATGAAATTTTTCACATATAAAAAATAATATGCTTCAAATCCTTTTTATTATAGTCTTTTAAATACAACCTATTGTTTTAAAAGCGTAAGTGAACCGTTTTTAAATAGATTCACTTACGTAAAAATGCAAGCTTGTTTACAGCTTGTTTTATTTTACGCTATTTAAGGGAATATTGTGAAAGAGCATAAAAGAATTATTACACTGTCGGTGCTATTTTTGATTTTGTTAGCCGCGGTGGTTTATCAACACTTCAGCCCTCCATCAAGGCCGCCTTCACTGCTAGAGACACTAGTTTCTTCCGTAAATGATTCTGAGAACCTGACGCAGAATGAAAGGACGTTAATCCGGACCATGCTCGACAGCACTACATATGTCGGTTTCAAAGACAATGCGAGCCAAATATTCAACAACGAAAACGGCACAATGAAGCTCTATTTGTCCAGCCGTTTGCTTGAAAAATATCTACAAGATTTAGATCTCGAAAATGGCTGGTACATAGAAATGATTGACCAAATTAGAAAGGAGGGGCTGTCAGAAGCGCTTGAAGTTACTCTGTTGCATGAATCCATTCATTGGCGCGACATCACTGCGGTCGAGCCCTTTGTATCATCCACCACTAGCGTGGCGCGTAACCAACTTAAAACTCTAGCGTTGACAGACCCTGTGTTTATCAATGCGCAGGCCGATATAGTTGAGTCTGAATTTAACGCTTATTTTGAAGAGTATACGATTTTGAGCAGACTAAGCTCACAAAACAAATTAGACCTTATTTCGTGTTCGCTTTGGAGACAAGCCAGTCCCAATGAGATATGGAGTGATTACAGTGTAATCACTCAATACGAATATGCGTTGGGAATGGCTCTCATTCAATATCATAACGACGTCCTACCAAGAAATCACTTAGGTAACGACGTTAGAAATGACGATAAAGTTAAGTTGATAAAGTCACTGAGAGCTGAAATTGATCGACGTTTGATTGCTCGGGACTTTCCAGTAATAGACTGGGATTTTCCTTATCAGAATATGGCGAAATGTAAGACCCTCTTTCAGTAAAACTGGGGAAGTAACCATGCTCCGAGCGTTACTGCCCTTTGAGAGTGCAAAAGTCCAACAGTACTCAACTCTTTCTAACCTATATTTCCATTGAGTTGGAGCTTGTCAGTTTTGCTTGTCACTCTTTGAGTATCTTTGCACTAAATTCCTTCATTGCCGAAACTTTTAAGTAGTGACAGTTGCGCAAAATGTCACTACTTTTCTCTGGTAGCTATGGACATGTCTAGGATTGGACCAAAACCATAGAAATTAAGCTCTAGGTCCTTTGTCACTGGATAAATATGTTACGGGTGGATGGGGAGTGGCAACTTTCTTGTAATAGCCTACCGCGAACTGAGGAAGTTAGAACTGCAGGCTCTCGATGCGCTTAGAGACTTGGAAGGCGGAGCGTCATTAGCGTTCGGATTTAGCTCGGTGATTTCGCTGTCAAACTTCTATGGAATTGAGTATGCAGATTTCGCGGCTGAAACAGCGAAATTGGCTTTGTGGATTGCAGAATATCAACAGAATGCAAGATTCAGAGCTGCGTTTGGAACTGAAATTCCAGCATTACCTTTGAGAGACTCTGGAAAAATCCTTTGTGCGAACTCTTTGGCGGTTGAATGGTCTGAATTTTGCTCCCCAACTGACGATAAACAAGTCTTTCTAGCGAGTAATCCTCCTTATCTAGGCTCTACTTGGATGGATGCTGAACAAAAAGGGGACATCGCAAGACTTTTCAAGCCATATTCAAATAATTACAAAACTCTAGACTATGTTTGTGGTTGGTTGATAAAAGGCAGCGAGTACTGCGCACAGCACGGGGCATTCTTGGCATTTGTTTCAACAAACTCGGTTGTTCAAGGAAGTCATGTTCCTATCCTATGGCCGATTCTTGACACGATCGGTATCTCCATTGTTTTTGCTCATAAATCATTTAAATGGAAAAACAATGCTGCCAACAACGCGGGTGTAACATGCGTAATTCTTGGACTGGGAAAAGATAGCTCGAAGACCAAATTTTTATTCGACGAATTCGAAGGAAAAGCTTGTGAAAACATTAATGGTTATCTATTAGATGCACCTAACATAGTAATAAAAAAGTCTGGCAAACCAATAAGCAAAGTTCCAGAAATGGAGTATGGTAATAAGCCAGTTGATGGAGGTAACTTAATTCTTAGTGAGGCGGAAAAAAATCAGCTCGTAGAAAAGTATCCGAAATCAAAAGAAATAATTAAGAAGTTTATCGGCTCGAACGAGTTGATAAAAGGAACTAAACGTTATTGTCTTTGGATTGATGAAGCCCAATTGGATTTCGCTACATCCATTCCTGAGGTACGATGCCGGATTGAGGCGTGCAAAGAAATGCGTCTTAACAGTCGAGACTCTGGAGCAAGGAAACTAGCTCAGGTACCTTATCAATTCAGAGAGTTCAGAGAAGCAAAGAAGGACTTGTTTGTGGTACCAAGCGTATCCTCTGAAAATAGAGAATACCTGCCTGTTGATTTACGTCAAAACGATACCGTCATATCCAACCTTGCTTTTGGTATTTATGATTCTGACGAGTGGGTTCTAGCGATAATCTGTTCGACCTTACATTCTTTATGGGTTAGAACTGTGTGCGGGCAACTGGAAACTCGAATTAGGTATTCAAATACCTTGGGCTGGAATACTTTCCCGTTCCCATCCTTAAACGAAGAGCAGTTGTCACAGTTGAATGAGTCAGCAAGAAAAATCTTAATTGTTCGTGAAAAGCATTTCCCAAAATCTATCGCAGATCTTTACGATAAAGAGAGTATGCCAGCTGATTTAAAATCTGCACACAATGCGAATGATCTCCTTCTTGAGAAATTTTATAGGGAAGAACCTTTTGATACTGATGAAGAAAGGCTAGAACACCTTTTTAATAGATATGTTCAAATGACGCAAGGGAGAACAAAATGACCGGGAATGTCACGGCTGTAAGAATTGACCTTGAAGCAAACCGTAAACCGATTGAATCAGACCCAATGGGTATGCGCCCGATGCAGCGCAGAGTATTCGACAAGCGCGAAGCGCAATACCTACTTATAAAGTCACCTCCTGCTTCTGGTAAGTCGCGCGCACTAATGTTTCTTGGGTTGGACAAGCTGGAAAACCAAGGCTGCAACAAGGTGATAGTTGCCGTTCCCGAAGTTTCAATAGGCTCAAGCTTTGCTGATACAGATTTAGTCAGTCAAGGTTTTTTTGCGAACTGGACAGTAAAACCTGAATGGGATTTATGTAGCCCAGGTGCAGACCATGGAGCTGGGGCCAGAAGCAAAGTTAAGAAGTTATTGGTTTTTCTTGAGAGCGATGATGTCGCTCTCGTATGCACTCATGCAACGTTACGATTTGCATTCCAAGAAGCCGGTGAAGAAGTATTCGACGACTGTGTCCTTGCTATCGACGAATTTCATCACTCCAGTTCCAGTGAAGAAAGCAAGTTGGGAGAGTTGCTTCGTTGTGTATTACAGCGAGATAAAGCTCATGTGATCGCTATGACTGGGAGCTATTTCCGAGGCGATGACATGGCTATCATGTCTGTTGAAGACGAAGCGCGGTTTACCCATGTGTCTTATACATACTGGGAACAGATGGCCGCCTACAAGCACCTTAAAACGCTTAAGATCAACTACAGTTTTTACAGTGCGCTGGATGGAAGTTACTTACAGGCATTGCCAAAAGTGTTCGACCTGTCGAAGAAAACAATCATTCATATTCCGCACCGCATGAGTCCCGAGACGGCTGGCAGCAAACATGACGAAGTCGATGCGATCATTGATATCATCGGAGATATGCAAGACGTTGAGGAAGAAACAAACTTCTATCCAGTTGTAACAAAGGATGGTCATACATTAATTGTTGCCAACCTTGTAGAGGATGACCCAGAGTTCAGAAGTAAACTGCAAGAGTCTTTACGTGATAAAACACAACAAGAGCGAGTTGACGTAATCATTGCACTGGGTATGGCAAAAGAGGGATTCGACTGGCCTCCCGCTGAACATGCAATTACCGTGGGTTACAGAGGTTCATTAACCGAGATAATCCAAATCATAGGCCGAGTCACCCGTGACCATGAAGGCAAACCAACGGCAACATTTACAAACTTAATAGCAGAGCCCCGAGCTGACGACGAGTTGGTAGTGAACGCAGTCAACCAAATGCTCAAAGCAATTTCTGTGTCTCTGGCAATGGAGCAGGCACTTGCACCTAAGTTCAAGTTCGTTCCAAAGTCGAATGATGATTCTGTTGGTAAAGGTGAACAAGACCCGACCACAGGCGAAATTGTCATTGGTGTGAAAGATCTAAAAGAACCTAAGTCAGAAAGAGCCAAGCAGATTATTGAGCAAGAAATGGACGAGCTGGTCGCAGCCGTATGCCAAAACTCTGATGTCATTAAGGCCATGGGCAATGAAGATATGCCGGGAGAACTCGTTCAGGATGTTTATGTTCGTCGGGTAATCGAAGAAAAATATCCGAATGAATCTGAAGAAGACGTTGAAGCGATAAGGCAACGGGTAGCTGCAACGATGGCGATGGCGTCCGTTGGAAACAATGAGAATGCTTCCGATGATGAAGATGAGCAACAGGCTGGGAGTAGCAGTTTCGTTGGACTTGTTCGCAAGTTTATAAACATTAATGACCTATCAGTTGATCTAATTGACAGTGTTAATCCATTCGGTCACGCCTATGAAGTGCTTAGTAAGGGACTAACTTCTGAACTGCTTCAGAAAGTTCATGGTGTTGCCTCAACGCAAAAAATAAAGATGACCGAAGAAGAGGCCCTAGCTTTGTGGCCGAGAATTCAAGAGTTCGCACGTGACAATGGTCGCCCACCTAGCTTTGAGAGTGATATCGCGTTAGAACGTAGATTAGGTGAAGCATTGGAGTGGCTCAAGAATAAGAAACGGGAACAGATGAGAGCTTAAGGATATAAGTATGGCTAAACGGACATTAGATGACGTATTTAACGATGATCCATTGGGGTTACTTGAAGTTTCAGTGACCAAGTCGAAAAGGCTCAGTCATTACGCGATTTACTATGAAACATTTGAAGAGCTCAAGAGCTTTATTGAGAACAATGGTAGTGAACCGGACATTGAAGCTAGTAACATTCATGAAGCAAAGCTCGCCGCAAGATTGTCCAAGCTTCGTTCAACACCAGAAGCTCTTGAGGCTCTGGCACCTTTTGATACGGAAGGTTTATTAGGCAATGAGCCATTAGGTGAAAAAAAAACTGAATTAACAATCGATGATGTCCTGTCGAGTGACTTACTTGCCGATGATGACGATATTTTCAATTTAAAGCATGTGACCGTTGGAACCAAAAGCCAGACTGCAAGTGCTGACATGGCAACTCGCAAAAAATGCATGGACTTTGACTCGTTTAAGCCCTTGTTTGTGAGAATTCAAAAGGAACTTGATGAAGGTACATTGGAGACGACGGGCATCAATGGTATCGCTGAGATACAAAAAGGCCAAGCATTTATCTTATCTGGCCTAATTGCTTATGTGGCTGAAATGGGCGAAAAACACGAGCGTCGTAAAGGGCATCATAACGCACGTATGCGAGTAGTTTATTCAAACGGCATGGAGAGTAACTTGCTCCTACGTTCATTCGGTGCTGCGCTTTACAAAGATAAATCAGCCAGAGCAATTGTACCAAAAGATTCAGGGCCGCTATTTGTTGAAGAGGACTCTCCACTTTACAAAACAGGTATCGTTTACGTGCTGCGCTCAAAATCTGAAGAACCTTCAATAGCCAAACATCGTGATTACCTCCATAAAATTGGAGTGACGACCTCAGATGTTAAGAAAAGAGTTTCAAACGCGGCTAAGGACGCGACTTACCTCCTTGCGGACGTCGAAGTCGTTGCCGAGTTTACGCTCTACAATATGAACCTTCAGGCCACTGAAAAGTTACTTCACACATTCTTTCGAGAGGCTCAAGCTGACATCCAGATACCTGATCGTTTCGGTAACATGGTAAAGCCTAAAGAGTGGTTCTTTTTGCCTTTAGACATTATCAAAGAAGCAATTAAGTTGTTGAGGGAAAACGCTATAAACAATTGCAGATATGACCCGCAAATAATTGGAATTGTCGATCGTAAATAATAAGAACAGGAACTAAAGAAAAGGGATATCAATGGCAACATTCAAGTATTACAACTTACAAGTTTTACCTTTAGACGGTAAAGAAGAAAACCTCATTGGCTCTGATGGATACAAAAAAATATTTTCATCTTACAGTGAAGTCGTGAATAAAGCGTTCAGGGAAAGAAAACTGCCTACTATTTCACATGATCTGATGAACGACATGCAGTTTTCATTTAAGAAAATCGAGATAAAAGACCAATACGCTCAAGGCAAACTAATAAAGTTTGACCATATTGATAGGCTTGTTGAGGTATACACTAATGACGAACTTTACGAAAATAAAAGTGAACAGAGTATCGCGAGTAGCAAACGAGTTGAGTTTGACTTCGTTTTTGACTTTAAAAAACACATACTCGCAGTAGAGGCAAAACAAGGCCTCCCATCAACAAAAGTATTAATCGAATCAATTCTTTCGCTTCTTGCTTCAACAGTAACAGATGAGTATGCATCTCACTACATCAAAATCATCGAGCTCACAGATGCATCTAGTCTTGAAAAGGTACTTGATGAAGCTGACTACTATAAAAAAGTATCAGTTGAGGTCACTTTCTCGAACTCTGACAAACTTGAGAGAGGTCTTTTGTCTCTAATAGATGAAAACTCTAGAGAGAACAACATTCACACAATTAAAGCGGAGCAGAAGCCTCCAAAGGATAGGAGTAGTAAGGCTATCTCTATGGTACTAATGCCCCTTATTATACTTTCAACAAAGTTAGGGAACTCCGACATAACGTATATGAAAGATAATAAGGAGATCACGTATCATATGCGGGAGTATCCGGTCAAAAAACGGGTTGGGCGTGATAGTAAAATGACTGATGATGATTACTACAGCCAAATTTTCACTTCAATAACTAATGCAGAATTTACAGCGAGGACAGCAGAGGAAACCAATAAGAAATTACTTGATGAATATAAAATAGAAGAAAATGAGTAATTAACATGTCTGGCTTCTTCAAAGGACTTTGTAAGCTTCCATTTTTAGGACGATTGATACAGTCGTTAAATGCATATGTAGCAGATGGAGAACCTTATGCGCTAGTGCGGTTTGCGCGCGTAAAAAATTACCTTAAGTTACTGAAAGAGTTATGCGCAGCTTTTGTTATAACTCTCGTTGTGTATTTTTTCTTTCCAGGTCTTCTCGATAAGTTAGGGCCTGGTGCATTTATCCGTGATTCATACGCCGATTTACTTGGGTTTGCGATAGGTGTTTATGCGCTATTTTTTGTGATACCTGAACGGCTCATAACCCTTATAGAAAAAAACAAGAAAGCTATCGGGTTTGGTCCTGAGATAATAGCAGCAGAAATGTTTTACCCTTTAGTAGTTCTTACCTCTAGTTGGGCTGCATGCTTTTTCTTAGCGCCTTTTGAAGAAATTAAGTTTGTGCTTGGCGTAGAATTATTTCTGGTCACTTATGGCTTTCTTTTAGTCTTAGAACTATTGGGAGGCATTTATGTGTCTTCTATAGCATTGGTAACTTTGTATAAGCGGAAGCCTAATCAAAGAAGACCATTTAAAAATAGAATTAAAAAGGAATAGGTTTGTTTGAAGGTTAAGCAAGCTACAAAAAAACCGACTCAAAGGTCGGCTTATCATGTGCAAAGATTAGATGAATGGTACCAGAGGCCGGACTTGAACCGGCACGCTATTTCTAGCAACGGATTTTGAATCCGTCATGTCTACCAATTTCATCACTCTGGCATCAAATTTTAATATTTACGAGGTTTAAAAACTTTGCAAATCTTTGCAAGCATATTTTAGCTTGTTTGAGTCAAAAGGCGCTTACCTTTCAGTGACTTGCCTTAGTTTAATTGTTAGACACTATCAGTTTTGAATCCGTCATGTCTACCAATTTCATCACTCTGGCGTAGATAGATATGCTATCAATGCTTGGCATTATAGCGATGCGGCGCGCCTATACAACTACTTTTTATGGTTTTTATCGTTAAGTGCCGAAAGATTGTTCAATACCGCATATTGTCTTGGCTATTTACTGAATGTTCGGTGTTATATTCACTTTTACCATCTTTGCAATGTCCAATTAAGTGCAATCACGGCAATGATAGATGATGCAATTGGCATTATCGCTTTGGCGTAAACCTTCACACTTCGAAGTGCTAACAGTAGTGGTAAAAGTATAGCAACAATGGCAAGTTGACCAATTTCAACCCCTAAGTTAAAGGCCAGCACGTTCATCACTAAACTCCCCGCTTGGGCATTTAAATCACCAAATACGCTGGCAAAGCCCATACCATGTAGCAGGCCAAACCCAAAGGTTATAAAGCCTACCCGCATGATCATAGGGTATACATTGTTTAGTGCGGTAATTGCGACGGAAATAGCTATCCCTAGTTCAACAATACGGCTATCAAGGGTTATAACGTCAAGAGCCGTAGCGGTTAAGGTGATTGAATGCGCCAGCGTAAATGTGCTTACTAAAATTACGGTATTCTTAAAAATGAGCTTTTTGCTCTGTTCTTTCACCCAGCGCTTATTTTTTCTGTAAAGGTTTACGGTCAGCAGTGTAGCGACTAAAAAGAGAATGTGATCGAGCCCTATGAAAATATGCCAGATACCTTGATACACCATTTCACCAAACTGAGAGACCCAGACGCTGTCTTGGGTTGAAACAGTAATGGCTGCGCGCTCACTGTCAAGCACATACACGAAGGATTGATCGTTTATGGTTATGGAGGTGAGCAACTTGTGGGTCGGGAAGTCTGTAACGATACCCGTGTACTGTACGCTCACCTCTTCTAAATACGCGCAACTCACTTCTAATGGATATACCAGAAGCGACTCGGCAGATATATCTCGCATGCTTGGCGATGCAACGTTTATGGCGCAGTAAGTGCCACTATTGCTAACCTTGACGTTATTCTGAATATAGCGACTTGCCAGATTATGGTTTCTGTTGACCTCGCCCCATGTCAAACTCCCGTCATTATTAACGTCTAAGCCTGCAACACGGCCGATGTCTTCAGGCTTTAACAAAAGCTCCCCTGAAAATGTATTTTCAGACACGCTTTTAAGCGTTAAGTAACCGTTACTTAACTCATGAGAAACCGTTTGAAAACTGAGAGCGGTAAGAATGAAAAATGCGATAAGTCTAATCATGGTTCGGTCACTGAAATAGTTGGTTGGATTAGGCATCCACTGCCTTTTGGGCGCGTTCAAGCAATTGTTTGTCGTTGTTTGTTTGTGCGTATTCCCAGTTAAGCTTGGCAAATTTTAAGGCGAGTGCGTAGTTAGGTTGCACCTCTAAGAAGTAGGTGGCGACCTGTGCAGCATGGGAACTATCTTCGCGCCATACGCGTATTTCCATATTTTTCGCTAAGCGAGATTGGACGTTTGAAGACGTAATGCCTTGAGCACGTTCTGCCTTAGCCCACTTTAAAAGTAAACCATCATCCACCGTTGATATATCAGAAACTGCTGCCGCTAAAGTGTTCGTAATGGTGTCAAACTCGCCTAGCTTAAAATGAGCTTCAGCCCAAACCAGTAATGCGCTGATTGGGAGGGCGTTAAACGCCGTTTGATTTAGGTAGCGAATGGCCTCTTCGGCGTTACCGAGTTGAAGTGACATGTCTGCCAGTACTTCATAAAACCACTGTTTTTCATCAGGTCTAGCTGCGCTTGTGTATGTCTCGAAAGCGTTGAGCTTTTCGAGCAATTTCGCGTCTTTCTTTTCCGAGAAATCGGCATTTACCATGCAGGTAAAGGCAATTAAAAAACTGGTTTGGCCCACTAGCTGTTCGCAATAGTGCTTTGCTTGTGCGGTATTGCCCTGTTGAATATTGATATCTGCCAGCAGCAACTGCGCGGCAGGAGAGCGATAATGTGTTATTTGAGATAAGTGTTGCTTGGCTTGCTCAAACTTGTGTACACCTTGCAAAAGCCGGGCTTCTAGAATAATAAGGCGCTCTTTTTGGCCTGCGTTCAATATATCGACGTTGTTGCGTAGCCTATTTGTAAAACGTGTCACGCGTTCTCTTTCATCTCCACTCGCCGTTAAGTATCGGCTTGAGGTAAGTATTTTTTCAGCTTCATTTAAGTGCGCAATCGATTCGTGTCGCGGCTGCCAAGTGGCAATAACGGTGTCGTAGCTCATGGCTTCATCTTGCGAGCTAGCGTAACTTTCTGCAGACGGTAAAACGAGCCCTAAGCCTGCAATAAGAAAGCGTAAAGTAAACGTGTTAATAAACTTCATTAATGTTTCCTTTAAAAAAAGCCGTCCCTGGCTTCACGGTTGACACGGGTTCTTCGCTATTGGTAACCCGCTAGCGAATGCCACGCATTCGGTACTTGTTATTGATCAATCAACAAGTCATCGAATGTAGAATCGTCAGCATCTTGGGTGAACTCTCTGCCGTTTATCGGTAAAGGTTCATCGGTCGGCGCTTGGTTAAAGGCGTCTCGGGTATAGCTTGAGAACGACACTTGCTGTGCTTCTATAGTTACAGAAACTGTAGCTGTAACCTCAGAGTTTACACCGTCAGAAACGGTAAAGGTAAAGCTGTCGCTACCTGTTACCTGAGCATTAGGCGTGTACGTAAAGCTACCGTCAGCATTCACTTCGGCGTTGCCTAAGCTGCCATTTTCTCCTAAGCCAAACGTTAGCGGGTCGCCGTCTTCATCCGTTGCCGTTAAGGTTCCGTCAAAAGCAATATCAGCCTGAGTCGTCAACATTTCATCAACGGCTACTGGTGCTACATTCTCTTCAGGTGCTTGATAGTCGTCATCATCGTCGCTATCAAAGCAGCCCGATAGTGCAAGAACCAACGATGAAACTATCCACAATCGATGTGTGTGTCTTTGGTTAACAGAATGGCGTTGACCAGCACTATTTTTCAAAAAACTCGTTGTAATGGGCATAATGGTACTCCCTATTCAGAACCCGCAAGCGGTGTTTTAAGGTACGGGAATGAATTGTCAATCATACTTGCATCCACAGGTGCGCCATCAGTGAAAGGTACGTTACCTACACTTGCATCTTCGGGGGCACAAAGCCCTAGGTCTGTATCTTCACCTGCAACCGGAATGGGGTAGCATAAGCGGCCCATCACTACGCGAAGTGCGATATCTACCACGTCATCACCTGGACGACGACCGTTAGGGAAGCCAGCCAAGTCATCACCTGCTACACCAAATGTAGACTGTGATTCAGCGGGCGTTGCTGGAATACCTGTATTCAGACGAAGCATTTCAGACGCAGTTACGGTAGCTTGTTGGTTCACATCCGGGAAGCCGGTTAAAAACGCAGTAACCAAGTCCATACGCGGGAAGTTAGTGGGTGCAAGGGTTTCGATATCAGTACCTAACGTAGTATTCACCGCATCTTTAAACAGAATGTTTAGCAATTCAGGTAGTGAAGGGTGAGTGACATAATCAGCAAACTGACCGTCAGCACTTGGGTGAGATGTAGAGAACTTGTCTTTATCGCCAATGCCAATAACGAGTTCGTTAACCAGTGGGTTACCTAAACGAGACACTTGCGTCATGGCACCACCATTCGTTTCAGGCTTTTCAAAGGTGGCATCTGGGTTAAGTATGCGCGCTTGCGGTAAGCTTGCTGTTGTCCAGCTGCCGATAACGCCATTGCCTTCACCAGTTACACACGCTGAGGGCACTTCAATAGAAAGCGCGGTCACGTTTTTGTCGCCTAAATCATCGTTCATCGGGCTTTGTGTTATACCGCCCGGGAACCCTTCGCCATCACCAGCACCAGGCGAGCTGTCACCTTCAACAGGTACATAGTTCACAAGGTCGAATGTTTTACCCAAGTTAACTACGAAGGGGTCTTTACGTTGTCCAACAAACACCTTAGCCATGTCGTCACAACCTGGAATGTTGAATGAATAAATAAAGCTCTCGGCATAGCGGGCGTATTCAGCTTCGCTCGTGAAGGTTTTGTTACCGATATAATCTAGCGGCTTTTTAAACATATCGCCCATAGCTGGCGTTAACGTGGTGCGTGTGCCTGTTTGCATATCGCCACTAACCATCGTCAGGCTATACATTTCAGAGAAATTTGCAGCGCTTGAATCATCAGCGCTAATACTCCCTACGTTTTTAAGCGGTACTTTCACCATTTTTTGCTCGCCTTCTGGGCCAACCGGTAGCGCAATACCTTCATTGTCAGCAGCAAGCGTATTGTTAAAGTTAAAAACAAAGCTGATATCTTCAACCGCATCACCGTCGCTATCTATATGGATGGCGTAATGTGCGTTAGGGTCCATAGCAAAATAGTTAGGGCCGCCGTAGGCATCTTGTAGTGGAATATAATTTGCGATGAAGGTTACGTAACCTTCACGGCCTTCTTCGTAGCTATTAAAAGCATAGAAGTCAGTGCTGTCCAGTGCTGGGTGGCGCGTAATATTAGGCGCTTCTCTGTGACTAGAAGCCATAGCACCAGCGGTAATGGCAGCACAAGTCACAGCGACGGCTACAGACAAAGTTTTGCGTTTGAATTGAATCATGTTGGGTCTCTCTGTTTTTTATGAGTTCAAAAGACCAAACGACCGAGGTTTTAGATTGGATGCAAAAATGTTTAAAAAAATAGAGAAAAGTTTTTATAAAAGGTTAAAAGCAAGAAAGGCCACATTGTGTGGCCTTTATAAGTGTAAGATTTTTCTTGAAAATTATACTGAAACAATAGGCGCGATATAAAGCACTTCTGTAGGAGCTCCCGTTACCGAGCCACCTGGCGCCTCTAGGCTAACGGCCAGTGCTGCAATGCTTTGGCTAAGCAATATATCTGGTGTCACTCTTGTATCACCATTAGCTTCAGGCATAAGGCCTAGCGAAATTGGGGCTTCACCGTTTGCTGGCACCATCCACAGTTCATAATCTTTATCTGCAAGTGCAATTAAGGCGTCTGTCACTTTTACATTCATAGTTTCGTCAGAGACCTCTATCACCCACAAAGGCGTATTGTCCGCATTGTTGACCACGGCAATATGCGATACCTCTGGTGCAGGCATAGGCTGCATAACAAAAAGCAATACAGCCAACACCAATGCAGCAGCGGTAGACAGAAAGGATAGATTTTTCCAGCGTTTTTGTTTTTCTTTCTCAAAGTCGAGTACCTGACCCGAATCACTCGGCGTATTTACACCAGTAGCGATACCAGCGTCGTTAGCCGCTTTATGTCCAAGCTTTATTTGAATGCTCTCCCATACATTGGCAGGTGGTGTAACCGGAGGAAGGGTTTCTGCAAAGCCGGTTAAATATTGCTCCCACTGTGCTGTAGCATCGCTCACCGCTTGGTATTGCATCATCAACTTTTGATAGCGCGTGCGCGCTTTACCGCGAAGGGTGCCAACAACGTATTCCGCTGCCAGCGCGTTCAAGCGTTCTTCTTTTAAATAATTCATAGTGATAGGCACCTCTGCAAACTTTGCAAGCCTCGTCTTATCCAGCTTTTAATTGTACCAAGTGGTGATGCTAAGTGATTCACCACTTCTTGATGCGACATGCCATTCACGTAAGCCAAGTGAATAGCTTGTCGTTGGGGGCCCTCAAGTTCATCTAAACAGGTCGCTAATTTTGCTTGTTCAGCACCTAGCTTAACAGCTTGAGTGGCTTCAACGCCCGATGGCGCGTCATCGTGAAGCTCAACTTCGTTTCTCACATTGTGATAGCGAATTAAATCTAGTGCGCGATAGCGTGCAATGCTTACCATCCACGTAAGTACTGTGCCTTTTCCACGCTGGTAATTTCCTGCGTTATGCCAGATTTTAATATAGGCATCTTGTGTGGCCTCATCGGCAAGCTCGGGTCGCTTTAACAGCTTTAAAGCAACCGCATAAAGCTGCGGACTGGTTATCTTATAAAGCTCTGCGAAGGCTTTTTTGTCGCCGTCTGCCGTTTTACACAGCAGAGGGAACAAAGTTTCATGTTCCATCGTTGCTCCTACCTTTTATTGTTACGGCTGTCTTCACAAAGAGACGTGCTGTTAACACAGATATTTGCCTCTAAGTATTTAAACTAGCACTCTTTTTGAACAATCACATAAAAAATAACGGTACTCGAGAGTGCCAGCACCGCTATGGCTATTGAATACTATTATCTGGTTAGTATTTCAGGGTAAAAGTAAGTCGAACATTTCTTGGTTCGACAGGGTGGTAATGCAAATCTTCCACGCCTTCGTCTGGCTCGCCCGGCAGCCTTGATGCGTAAAAGTAGTCGATGTCATGGTCGTCACTGTCTAAGGCATTCAGCACTTCTAAAGTTAGGTCCCACTCAGGCTGACGATAAGCGACCTGTGCATTCATTAAAAACGTTGATGGCGGTGAAATTTTATCGAAGCTTTCAACGGTGCGAGAACTTAAATAACGACCTCGCAGCGTATAGCTAAACCCAAGCTGGTTGCTGTTTTGAAAATACGTCAGGCCCGCGCTCACAACGCCCGGAACTGTACCGTCAATATGGCGGCCTTCGCCTTCTACGCTGTCGCTAAACCTCGCTTTTGTCCATGCGGCTTCAATATCAGTTGTAACATGGTGACTAATCCAATAGTAGGCACTTACTTCAATGCCGTGTCTTTCCGATGGGCGGCTCGCCTCGGTAAAACCTGCGTCGCCGACGTAAACCAGCTCACTGTCTAGTTCTAGTCGCCACAATGCAGCTGATACGTTATAAGTTTTGTTATCGGTAAAATTGACTCCGGCTTCATAACCAAGAGACTTTACTAATAGCGGTGAAGGTTCGGTTGCATCCCCACTTACCGGATCTACGGTAATAGTCGCACCCCGAGCGTCGTTTGAGTGGTAGCCCTGACCGATATTGGCAAACGCGGTGAGCTGTTCAGACAACAAGTATTTTAGGCCTGCTTTTAACGTAAAAATACCATCGTCAGCACTACCGCTGTTTGCGTTTACATCGCTATTGACGTTTACATCTAAGTAGTCATAACGACCACCTAATGACAGACTAAGTGCATCACTTAATACAATGTTTGACTGAGCAAATAACGCATAGCTGTTGCTTTCTATGGCATCTTCTCGAATCGTGCCAAAACGCTGAAGGTCTCGCGTGCGGTACAAGCCTACGTTATCAATATCATCAAAACGCCACTGGCCGCCTAATGTCAGGCTACTGCCTTCGGTAATAGCGAGGGGGAGGGTGGTAAATAGTTCGCCACCATAAATTTGTCTGTCGTCAGCTTGCTCAAATTGATCGCCTAGAGCAGGGTTATCTAAAAAGTAAGTGAAGTTTGAAAAAAGGCTGAGGTCGGTATCGATAGCATAAAACGAGGCGTTCCACGTGTCGCTGGTATAGTTTGCAGATAAACTATAGCGAGAGGATTCACCGCCCACTTGAGTGTCGATAGAGCCAAGCCGGTCTATTAAGCCGCTTTCAATAGCGCGCTCAGGTACTTGGTCAGCACCGTTCCAGCTATTATCGTAGGCCATTCCTGTAATGGCGAGTTGGCCGTTTAACAAAGGCGTAATATAACGAATATGGGCGTTCTTCTTTTTTACGTCTTCGTCTACGTTAGTCCACGGGCCGTCATAGGTTTGATATTCCAGCGCTGCAATAACGCGGCTCTCTCCTGCTTCAAAGTGATTTAATGCAACAGCGCGCTTGAACCCATATTCTCCTAACCCTAAGAACAACTGGTTTTGCTCAAGTGAATCTCTTAAATTGAAGAACGCCCCGCCAGCGCTAGAAAAATCGCCGATGTTGGCATAATAGGTGCCTTTGAAGTAGCTTAGATTGTCGATAAATTCGGGGATAATAAAGTTAAGGTCACTGTAGCCTTGACCGTGTCCATGGCTTCGCATGTTCACCGGCATACCGTCTACACTCACCGTAAAATCCGTGCCATGGTCTAGGTTAAATCCACGCAAAAAGTACTGGTTGGCTTTACCCGAGCCGCTGTGTTGGGTCACCATCATGCCCGGGATGAATTCGAGTATTTCACCGGCGCGCAACATTGGGCGTTCAATCAAGGTGTCACCAGACACCCATCCCTGCGAAGCCGATATAAACTCTCCGTCTTTTACAGATGAGTCACCACGTACTCGAATATGCTCAATATCACCTTCGGGGTCGTCTAACGCCATTGCAGCGCCCATACCGAGTGAAAATGAGCTAGCGATAAGTGTTGTTACCAGAATTTTTGCTGTCACCGTATTTACGTCCATTATCCGTTTGTAATACCAATAACGATTAATGATGGTTAATGGATGCAAAAAGGTGGAAATCATTTTTCTTTGCTTATTGCACTATTAAATGCCCTTAAGTCAGGCTTATGTTGTTTAAGCGATGTGGCGCTTGTGTCAAAATAAACGCTGTTGTTAATGAAGCGAAGAGAAGCCCGTGGCGAGACACGACAAAAAAGCCAAGAAGAAGTCCCCATCATCAAATCCTCTAAAAACGAAGGATGATAAAAACACGCCCAACTCAGAATCAGGCAGTTCATCACTTGAGCGAGCGGGGTTTGTGCGACGCTTGTTGGCAATGATTTACGATACACTCGTGGCTACTGCCGTAGGGATGTGTGCGGCCATGGTCATGATCGTAACGCTGGTGGTAATGCTGAAAAACGGGGCCCTTGACCTACAAGGCTATGCAGAACCTGCCGATCTTATTCAGGCTTCTTTTGGCTATAAACTGCTTATTCAAACGTGGGTAGGTTTGTGGATAGCTGGCTTTTTCCTATGGTTCTGGCGCAGGGGCGGGCAAACCCTAGGTATGCGTGCGTGGCGTTTGCGAATTTATAGCACGGTTGAAGAACCAATGACCTGGCCGCGCTTGTTCATTCGCCTAATAGCATCGTTAGGTGGTTTAGGTACCTTACTTGTTTTGTTTGATTTTAAAAATAAACAATCATTGCAAGATCGACTGGCAAAAACCGAAGTGCTGAAATTGACCAAAGAAGCGAACGACCACAAGAGCTGGTAAAGATGCCTTGTAGGCGCTAAAAAATTGCAAAAAAAGAGGCTGTAAGGCCTCTTTTTTATTAGTTTTGACTGTTGAGTTAGATGAATGCTGATAGGTGATCAACGCCTCAACATTACCCCTGCAATGGCCGCGAACAGCAAGCTTGGTAGTAAAGCCCCTAAGAACGGAGGCAGCTGATAGACTAAACTCACTGGGCCAAATACTTCATTAAGAATAAAGAAACCGAAGCCTGTCAGTACGCCCATGATCACGCGAGCGCCCATTGTAACGCTACGCAGCGGGCCAAAGATGAACGACAATGCCATTAACAGCATTACGCCTACCGAAATAGGTTGGAATACCTTGCGCCACAAGGCGAGTTGATAACGAGAAGGGTCTTGATCGTTATTTTCTAGGTAGTTCACGTAATCCAGCAGCCCAGTAATAGATAAAGCCTCTGGCTTAACCGCAACAATGCCTAATTTGTCTGGTGTCAGTGTTGAATTCCAACGCATGCGGTTATTTTCATCTACCGTAACATTCGTTTCAGTAAACTTGGTTACTTCAACGTCGCTTAGCCACCAACCGTCGCCGTCGAAGGCCCCATTTTTAGCGTGAGTAATACTCTCTAGCGACAAGTCAGGGTTAAAGCTAAATATGCTCACATCTTTGAGAGAGTCTTGGCTTAACACCTGACCTATGCTTACAAATCGGTCGCCATCCTTTGCCCACACCAGCTTATCGGAAGAAAATAAACTACCGCCTGAAATAGCCTCGGTTCTTATCTGTTTTGCCTTGGTTTCACTGTACGGGGTTACCCACTCGCCAACGGCCATCACTAATAAGATCATTACAAGGGTCGACTTCATGGCTGAGTTTATGATGTTCCAGCGGCTCATACCTGCGGCCTGCATCACTACCAATTCGCTATTGCTAGCCAGTACGCCCATGCCAATAAGGCCGCCTAGCAATGTTGCCATAGGGAAGAACTGCTCTAAGTCGCGAGGCAAGCTTAGCAATACGTAGATAAAAGCGACCAGCATGTCATAGTCGCCTTCGCCAATTTTTCGCAGCTGCTCTACAAATTTAATAAGCGCGCTTAAGCCAATAAGTACGCTAAGCGTAACGGTAATAGTGCCTAACAGCGTACGGGCGATATATAAATCGAGGATCTTAAACATCTACTTTTTCCCCAATATCCAAGCGCGAAGCTCAGTGCCGGTTTTTCTGTCTCGCACAATTAACATGACACCAATGATCAGCATGATGGTGTGCACCCACCATAAGCCAAGCTGAGGTGGCATTTTGCCGTCTTCTAACACTCGTCTACTTGCCAGTAGCAGCAAGAAGTATCCCAAGTAAAGCAGGATGGCAGGGAACATTTTACCAAAGCGGCCCTGACGCGGGTCGACTGCGCTTAGCGGCACAGCAATCAGTACTAAAAATGGAATGGAAAGCGGTATGGCAATACGCCACTGAAGTTCTGCTCTAGCTTCAATACTGTCGTCTTCCCACAGTTCGTTAGTAGGCAGTACGCTTACCTTACGACGAGTTTCGTCGGCAGGTTTATCGGCAATCTGAATTTGGTATTCGTCAAATTCTACTTTGCGGAAAGCCTTTTCCGATTGCTTACCTTCGTACTGTACCCCTTCTTTCAATACAAGGTTTCGCGTGCCGTCAGGGTTATTGGCCACTTCACCAGTTTGCGCATATACAACACGCACGTCGCCTTCGCTATCGTCTGTTTGGTTTTGCGATAAAAATACACGTTGTAGTTGATCGTTGTTGTCCACATCGTGAACAAAAATAACCGCTTTTTCATTACCCGTTTGCTGAAATCTACCAGGCATTAGTGCCGATATTCCCGCTTCATTTCTGGCTTTTTCTCGCAGCTGGTATTCGTTCTCTGCAGCCATTGGCGCGAAATAAAGGGTGATTGCGCCTGTAACTATCATGATAAGAACAGACAAGAACAGCATTACCCGCGTTACATACCATTCACTGATTCCACAGGCTCGCATTACGGTCATTTCACTGTCTACATACAGCCTGCCATGTGCCAGCATAATACCCAGATAAGCACTGATAGGCAGCACTAATGAAGAGAGGATAGGGGCATATAAACCTAGAAAGCCAAGCACTAGCCCAGCGGGAATATCACCGTCTGAGGCGTCGCCCAAAACGCGCACAAATCGCAAGGTGACAAAAATTGCCATTAGGATAAAGAAAATCGCTAACTGAGATTTCAGCGTTTCCTTAAGTAAATAGCGGAATATCAGCATCTCAGCCCTTCCGGAAAATTAGGAATTTTAGTGAAAGAAAGCACAATTTTGTTTAAACTTACCGTTTTTACAAGTTTTGCCTGCAATCATAAACCGTTTGCATGGTGTTTTGACGCAAATTTAACCTATATTCAATAGGTCTTTAAGCGTGAATTGCAGCGAACTAAAAAGTTATGCTGCGTATTAAAACATAAAGCAGCGCGAAACGTTACGTGATTTTAGTCATCGTGCAAACCATAAACGACGAAAAGCGAGGTGATATCGTGGAGTTTAGTGTAAAAAGTGGCAGTCCTGAAAAGCAACGCAGCGCATGTATTGTTGTAGGTGTCTTCGAGCCGCGCCGCCTAACGGCAGTGGCTGAACAGCTAGACGAAATCAGTGAAGGTTATATCAGCAACTTGTTACGCCGTGGCGACCTTGAAGGTAAAGCCGGCCAAATGTTGTTGCTACACAACGTGCCAAATGTACTAAGCGAGCGCGTGCTTCTAGTCGGTTGTGGTAAAGAGCGCGAATTAGACGAGCGCCAGTACAAAAACATAATCGCCAAAACCATTCAAACATTGAATGAAACAGGCTCGATGGAAGCGGTATGTTTCCTTACCGAACTTCACGTTAAAGGTCGCGATACCTACTGGAAAGTACGTCAGGCAGTAGAAGCAACTGAAGACACGCTTTACACCTTTATGCAGCTTAAAACCAAGAAAGGCGAACCACGTCGCCCACTGCGTAAAATTGTATTTAACGTACCTACACGCCGTGAACTTACTGTGGGTGAACGTGCAGTTGAGCATGGTTTAGCGGTTGCTCGTGGTGCGAAAGTGACCAAAGATGTGGCTAACATGCCGCCAAACATCTGTAACCCAGCGTACCTGTGGCAGCAGGCGCAAGAGCTTGCCAGCCAATACGACAGCGTAACCGCAGAAGTCGTTGATGAAACCCAAATGGCCGAGCTTGGTATGCAAGCGTATTTGGCTGTTGGCCGTGGTTCAGACAATGAAAGTATGATGAGTATTATGCATCACCGCGGTGGTCCAGCTGATCAAGCGCCAATTGTGCTTGTAGGTAAAGGCCTTACTTTCGATTCAGGCGGTATTTCAATTAAGCCAGGCGAAGCCATGGATGAAATGAAGTACGACATGGGTGGTGCTGCCGGCGTACTTGGTACTATGCACACTATCGCGGCGCTGAATCTGCCAATTAACGTTATTGGTGTATTGGCAGGTTGTGAAAACATGCCAGATGGCAAAGCGTACCGTCCGGGTGACATTCTAACGACTATGTCGGGTCAAACCGTTGAAGTGCTAAACACTGATGCCGAAGGCCGTTTAGTATTATGCGACGCGTTAACCTATGTAGAGCGCTTCGACCCAGAGCTAGTAATTGACGTAGCCACGCTAACTGGCGCAGCGATTATCGCACTTGGTCACCATGCAACAGCTGTGATGAGTACGCACAATCCGCTTGCTCACGAACTACTGAATGCGTCAGAGCAAAGCTCAGATCGCGCATGGCGCTTACCGCTATGGGACGATTACCAAGAGCAGCTTGAAAGCCCGTTTGCCGACATGACGAACCTAGGTGGTCGCCCAGCAGGCTCAATCACCGCAGGTTGTTTCTTGTCGCGCTTCACTAAGAAGTACAACTGGGCTCACCTTGATATTGCCGGTACGGCATGGCGCAGTGGTAAGAACAAAGGTGCAACAGGCCGTCCAGTGCCTATGCTATCTCAGTTCTTAATGAACCGCGCTGATATCAAGTTAGAGGACTAATCATTCATGCCACAAGTGATATTTTATCAACTTACCAGCAGTGACAATGGTGTGGCAGGTCGCGCCAGTGAAGTCATTGCCTCAGCGTTTGCTAATAAGCAGAAAATTAGCGTTCTGTGTGACACACAGTCGCAAGCTGAAGAAGTTGATGAATTGTTGTGGCAGCTGCCGGCTGACCGTTTTGTGCCCCATAACCTTTATGGTGAAGGACCGCAATCAGGAACGCCGGTGGAAATTTGTTGGCGGCCAGAGCAGGTAGCCAGACGACAAATGGTGGTTAATGTGGGGTCCGGTATGGTGCCTACACCCAACCAGCATCGTCAAATCATCGATTTTGTACCCGTGGACGAGAACGCCAAACAGGCCGCACGGGTAAGATACAAAAACTATCAGCAAGCTGGATGCAACATGCAGTTCAAATCTGCATAAGTCATTCGCGTTTAGCTTCAATTTGAGAGTGTGTAATGGATAAAACCTTCGAACCGCAGTCCATCGAGCAGCAATGCTACAAGTCATGGGAAGAGGCGGGTTTATTTAAAGCTTCAGGTAGCGGCGACCCTTATTGTATTTTGCTTCCGCCACCAAACGTTACCGGTAGCCTTCACATGGGCCATGGTTTCCAACAAACCATTATGGACGCCTTAACCCGTTATCACCGCATGAAGGGCGACAATACGCTATGGCAAGTGGGTACTGACCACGCCGGTATTGCTACCCAAATGGTGGTAGAACGCCAACTTAACGCACAAGGCAAGACGCGCCACGATTTAGGTCGCGAAGACTTCATCAAGAAAGTGTGGGAATGGAAAGAGCACAGCGGCGGAACGATCACCGGTCAAATGCGCCGTCTAGGTACATCTCCTGACTGGTCTCGTGAAGTGTTCACCATGGACGAAGACCTGTCTAAAGCCGTAACTGAAGTGTTCGTTAAGCTACACGAAGAAGGTCTTATTTACCGCGGTAAGCGTTTGGTTAACTGGGACCCAGTACTTCACACTGCAGTATCTGATCTTGAAGTACTAAACGAAGAAGAAGACGGCCACATGTGGCACATGCGCTACCCACTTGCAGATGGTAGCGGTGAGCTAGTGGTTGCGACAACGCGCCCAGAAACCATGCTTGGTGACACTGCCGTTGCGGTACACCCAGATGACGAGCGTTACCAAGGCTTTATCGGCAAAGAGATTAAGCTACCGATTACTGGCCGTTTAATTCCGGTTATCGCCGATGACTATGTAGATCAAGAATTCGGTACAGGCTGCGTTAAAATCACGCCTGCTCACGACTTCAACGACTACGATATGGGTAAGCGTCATAACTTGCCTATGATCAACATTCTTACCGACGATGCGAAAATTAATGATGATGCGCCAGAAGCGTATCGCGGTTTAGATCGCTTCGACGCCCGTAAGCAAATTGTTGCTGATTTAGACGCACAAGGCGCATTGGTTAAGATTGAGCCGCACAAGCTTAAAGTGCCACGTGGCGACAGAACGGGTGCGGTAATTGAACCCTACCTAACTGACCAGTGGTATGTAGCCGTTGAGTCTCTTGCTAAACCTGCGATTGAAGCCGTTGAAAGCGGCGAAATTCGCTTTGTGCCAGAGAACTGGAACAAGACTTACTACCAGTGGATGCACAATATTCAAGACTGGTGTATTTCGCGTCAGCTGTGGTGGGGACACCGCATTCCGGCGTGGTACGATGAAAACGGCAACGTTTTTGTTGGCCGTACCGAAGAAGAAGTGCGTGAAAAGCACGATCTTGGCAGTGACGTAACCCTTTCACAGGACGACGATGTACTAGATACCTGGTTCTCAAGTGCACTATGGCCGTTTGCGACCATGGGCTGGCCAGAAGAAACGCCAGATCTAGAAACCTTTGTACCGTCTTCAGTGCTAGTAACCGGCTTTGACATCATCTTCTTCTGGGTTGCCAGAATGATCATGATGACCAAGAAGTTCACGGGCAAGATTCCGTTTAAAGACATCTACATTACTGGTCTTATCCGCGATGAAAATGGCGATAAAATGTCAAAGTCGAAGGGTAATGTGCTTGACCCAATCGACTTGATTGACGGTATTGATATTGAGTCGCTAGTCACTAAACGCACTGCGGGCATGATGCAGCCTCAGCTTGCTGAAAAGATTGCCAAGCGTACCCGTAAACAGTTCCCTGATGGTATTCAGGCCTACGGTACAGACGCATTGCGCTTTACCTTTGCCGCTATGGCGTCAACCAGCCGCGATATCAACTTTGATATGGCCCGTGTTGAAGGCTACCGCAACTTCTGTAACAAAATTTGGAATGCATCGCGTTTCGTATTGATGAACACAGAAGAGCACGATACAGGTCGCGACGGTGGTGAAATGGTGCTTAGCATGGCCGATCGCTGGATTTGGGCGAAGTTCCAACAAACGCTGGTTGAGTTTGAAAAAGCGCTTGAAGACTATCGTTTCGACATTGCGGCGCAAACCGTTTACGAGTTCACCTGGAACCAGTTCTGTGACTGGTATCTAGAGCTTACTAAGCCAGTGCTTAACAATGACGCCAGCACCGAGGCTGAAAAGCGCGGTACACGTCATACGCTTATCAACGTGCTTGAAAGCCTGCTTCGCTTGTTGCACCCGCTTATGCCATTTATCACCGACACAATTTGGCAGCGCGTTGTGCCACTAAGTGCGCTTAAGGTGGAAGAGGGCGCAAGCATTATGGTTCAGGCATTCCCTGAAGTTGATGCAGCGAAACAAGACGACAAAGTACTTGCCGATATCGAGTGGGTGAAGAAGTTTATCGTGGGTATTCGTAATATCCGTGGTGAAATGGATATCTCACCAAACAAACCGCTAAATGCGCTACTTAAAAACGTAAGCGACGAAGACGCGCGTCGTCTTGATGCGGCTAAGGCATTCCTCGATAAGCTTTCTAAGCTTGAAACCGTAACTATTTTGAAAGACGGTGAAGAAGCGCCAGCCAGTGCGACAGCGCTAGTGGGCGAGATGGAAATTCTTATCCCAATGGCTGGGCTTATCGACAAAGACGCAGAGCTTGCTCGTATTACTAAAGCCATGGAGAAAATCGAGAAAGATGTTTCTCGTACTCGTGGCAAGTTGGGTAATGAGAAGTTTGTAAGCAATGCGCCTGAAGCGGTAATTGAAAAAGAACGCGCTAAGTTGGAAGAGGGTGAAAAAGCCCTAGCCAAACTTAAAGAGCAGTTCGAGACCATTAAAGCGCTTTAAGTGCAGCCCTTAGAACGGGGTTTATCGATACAAATTAGAAGGGTTACCGAAAGGTAGCCCTTTTTTATTAGCAATTAAACAGGCCCTAAACATAGCGCGTTTGTTCGAAAGCCATTCCTGCATTCTCACACTTCGCTATGAAGCTTGCCAGCGCCTACTGAGCGGGCAATTATTTATGCGAATTGGTGTAAGAACTTATCTTTACGTTTGCGTTTAGAGCTGTTTGCCTAAGTACTGTTTTAACATGCCTATCAACGATTTTTGCTTTATTGGCTTGGTGAGATAGTCGTTCATACCCGCGTCTATCGCGCTTTGTTTATCTTCCTTCATTGCATTGGCCGAAAGGCCGATAATAGGTACGCCAGTAAAGCCTTTTTCACGGAGTTGTTTGGTTGCCTCATAACCGTCCATAACCGGCATTTGTACATCCATCAATATTAGGTCGTACTGCGGGGCATTTTCTACTTTTTGCACGGCTTGCTTGCCGTCTTCTGCAATATCGAAAGTAAGCCCAAGATTGGTAAGCATTTCTCCGGTGACGAGTTGATTTATATTATTGTCTTCTACTAAAAGCACGTGGCCTTCTAGCGATGTTGCTTCCGCTTCTTCACTAAAATGATGTCCGTCATAACTTGCATCTTTAGATATCACCTGATGAACAAAACGCTCAAATTGCGCAGGTGTGAATGGATGCATGATAAGTGGGCCTTTCCATAGCGTGTCATATTTAGCTTGTAGCGCGCTGCCTGCACTTTCCATTACCAGGCCTACCGACTTCCCTTGTTCTAGCAAGGTGTTTAACCAAGCAATATTCTGTCTGAATTCACTGAACTCATGGATATCTACAATGATATGTTCAGGTAAAGCGGCGGTATTTTTGGCATCTTCTATTGATAGCGTTGATTTAGTTGGCAGCTGTATCTGGTTGCAATAAGCCACAGGCAGCAATGCTGCTTCAGTAATATAAAGGCTATCAACAGGTAGCTGAGGTGTTTGTTCAAGCACGCCTGGTTGGTTTTTAAATGCTTTCAGCGGTAGTTCAACTTCAAACGTACTGCCTTTTCCCATAGTAGAAGTGGCATCAAGGCGGCCGTTCATAAGTTCAGTAAGCTGGCTTACAATCGCAAGGCCTAGGCCGGTACCTCCGTATTTTCTGTTGGTTGAACCGTCGGCTTGAGTGAAAGGCTTAAATATTCTATCTAGCTGGGCTGCACTCATACCTATGCCGGAGTCGGTAATTCGCATGGTAAGGTTTAACACGTTCCCTTTTTCGTTCAAGTTGCCATCAAACTCAATATCTATACGCCCTTGCTCGGTGAACTTCACAGCATTGTTGCCTATATTCATAATTATTTGGGCAATGCGCAGTGGGTCGCCAATTACTTGCGGAGGTATCTTTGGATTTACCGTAAAGTGCACCGATAAATTCTTTTCTTTTGCGCGTAGTGCAATGACTGCAATGAGGTTGTCGAACAGTGAATGCAAAGAAAAGCTCACTTCCTCAATCTTCAATTTACCCGCTTCAATTTTTGAGAAGTCGAGAATATCGTTAATTACGCTCAATAATATTTGCCCAGAATACGCTGCCTTGTCGAGATACCCTTTAACAGTAGTGGACAGCTCTTGCTGTTGCGCCAGTTCTATTAGCCCGATAATGCCATTCATCGGCGTGCGGATTTCATGACTCATATTGGCTAAAAACATACTCTTTGACGCGGTTGCTTGCTCCGCTTTTATTTTCGCCTCAGTAATCGCTTTATTTAAGCTTTCAAGCTGAGAGTTCATGGTTCTTGCTTCATCTAGCAGTTTTTCTGTCTCTCGGTTTTTATCACTAAAAACAAGCGCCGCTTTTGCTAGCTTGCCAATCTCATCTTTTCGACTGCTGCCAGGAATATTGGAAATTTGTACGCCTTGGGCAAGTTTGTTGAAAACTTGAGTGATAGAGCGGATAGGGCCCAATATGCGAAACATGGCAAACAGCGCGGCTGAGAGGGCGAGTAGAATGGCAACAAGAGAAAATAACTCTCCGTTACGCTGTGTGCTTTCAGCTAGTGTGTAGGTGCGTTGAGTCGCAATTTCAGAGTCTGTGGTTACTTTTTTGGCCAGCTCACCGCTTAAATAGAGAAATTCATTGGCAGAACCCGCCATGACTACGTTAACCAAGAATAAATTACCTTGGGTTATCTGGGTTAGCTTAACGAAATCGGCTTTAATTTTTTCCGACAATCGCTCCACTCTTTCCTGAAGGGATGTATTTTTCGTTAGCGTTAATTTGCGTAGTGAATCTGCGGCTTCGTTGAATGCTCGAATAAAACCCATGTCGGGTTTCATCAGATATTTCAACATCGCATTTTCTGCCCGAATAAGAAGCGTCTTTGCCTGTTCTTCTGAGGCAGCAGAGATATCTCCGTTTGTTTTAGCGTCACTCAGTATCTTTTCCAGTAACGTAATATCAGATAGGGTGCCTCTTGCTATAAGGTTATCCCTTTCAGAGCGCGCATCGACAACTTGAGTAAAATTCTCCTGATAGGCGTTAAGGTGCTCCTTCATTCTTGAAAGGATATGGTTGTCTTCCTGTATTTCCTTGTCTTCGTCTACCAGGGCTAACTTGTCGAGTTTGGTGTTAATAGTCACCATGAGTCGACTGAAGCGAGTAATGGCTGATTTACTCGCATTCTCTTTGAATATGAGCACGTTGCGCTGTAAGTCCACCACATCCCGTTCAAGTTCCTTAACAAGTGCAACATCAACTACTGCCTTTGACGCTGATGCCACGCCTTTGTTTAGGACTTCTTGGTTTTCTCTAGCAATAAACCCCTGTGCCAATATAAGCGCTATAAGAGCGAGTAGCACGGTGATAAGCTGAATTCGAATTGACGATAACATGTGAACTAAAAAAGCCTTATTCCATTAACGTTATGGTTTTTTACTTAACGCAACATTATGCAGTGATGAATTCGTACCACTTCTGCAAACTGTATTCGTAGGTTGGCATAACGGTATTCCATACGGCAACATTACTAAAACGCTCTTCATAACTCCCACCAGTGCGCTGGGCGCCTTGTCTAACACTAATATTTCCGTCGGGCCCTTTTAGCGGCTCTGATGCTACTTGCCCTTTGTACCAGTAATTCCATTCGGCGTCTGAAAGATATTGAGCTGAACGTTTAGGGTTGGAAATATAGTAGCCTTGTCTGGCAATAAATGCGCCAGGCCACCCCGACAGCCACCAGTTCATATACTCATAAGCCACGTCCTTTATTCTACCTTGTGTAGCAGAGGACATGCACATTACACCGTGCCATCCGCGGTAGCCTTCTTTCGGTGCTGCAAACGTAACCGGAATATCTTGACCGTTCAGTGCAGAGACCGCAGGCGAGAACATGCTTTCGATTGCAACCCGTCCACTTTTCATGAACTCAACAGACTCAGGGACCGAGGTCCAGAATCCATTGAAATGGTTTAACTGAGTCAACTCTATAAGTAAGCTAAACAAATCATCAAGTTCATACTCGGTCATGGCACCGATATCTTGGAATTGAATGAATCCTTTAGCTTGTGCGGCAAGTGCTAAATCGAAAAGTCCGATAGTGGGGTCGTTAACTATGCCCACTTTTCCTGAATAGCGACTGTCTAAAAGCCAGCCCCAGCTTTCTTCTTGCCCTTGCAGTTCTTTGGGTAACTTTGATGTGTCATAGCCAAAAGAGTCAACATTGTGCACATAAGGTAAAAAACTAATTGTGTCAGTATGGTTGGCGCCTAGTGTGCCGTCGTCCTGAACATTAATAATTTTATGCGGTGCGTCGCCAGCGCCCATTCGCGCGTTCTCGGTAAGTTTTCCGGTTTTGCTTAAATCGTTTATTTCTTCCCAATACAGAAGGCGTTTCTTCTCTATGGGCTGAATAGCATGAGCGCGCCACAATACATTAATGCTATTAGACCACTGCTCATAAAGGTCGAATGACGAGGGGTTCATCGACGCCTTTTGAAGAACGGTTGCACTGCCACCTGGCTCGAACTCAATATTAATGCCTAAGTCTTCCATGGCGCGCTGCCGAATGGCTTCTTGAAGCGTGACATGGGTGCCTAATACGCGCAGCGTCGGTTTTTCTTTTCCGATTGAAAAAGGGGTAATGCCCGCAGTAAGACCAAAGGCGAGACCGCCCTTTAACAAGGTACGGCGCTGGAAAGAAGAAGCGACGTTTTTATCTGAGTTTGAAGGCATTAACGTACGTCCATAGTAAACGATGACCCTCCATTATTCTGGCATCTATTTCATAGAGTTACCAAAAAATGTTACCCCATAGTTAAAAATAAAATGTTGCTTTGACATATTTGGTAACACATCAAAATTAGCGAGTAGTTAAATTTTGCATTATAAAGATATCAATGTGATATCAAAGGTGAGTGGTATGAAAGAAAAGAAAGGGTTTTCGGTAAATGGTTATTTGATGATCTGTGTTTTGCTAGTCGCACAGGTTGCTACGTTTTTCTATGCAGTGTCGGGTAACCCCGAAGCTGGTGTAATTCTAAGCGTTTTAGTGGGAAGTTTGTGGTTGGGCTATTTCATGGTGCAACCCAACCAAGCTAAGGTCATGACGTTTTTCGGCAGCTATGTAGGTACTGTCTCTGATGTTGGATTACGCTGGACAATTCCTCTGTTCCGTAGAGCTAATATTTCTTTGCGCATAAGAAACTTTGAAAGTGCCAGAATTAAAGTTAACGACAATCAAGGAAATCCCATTGAAATTGCCTCTATTGTAGTGTGGAAAGTGAGCGATACTGCTGAAGCAATGTTTGACGTGGACGATTATGAAAGTTTTGTGCGAATTCAAAGCGAGTCCGCAATCCGCAATATGGCAAGTAGCTTTCCTTACGATCCTCGTGACGACGAGCAAGCGGAAGTCGCGCTTCGTAGCCACCCGATAGAGATATCAGCGCGTCTACAAGAAGAGATCCAGGCTCGCCTTGCGAAAGCTGGGATTACAATCTTGGAGTCTCGTATCAGCCACCTTGCCTACGCGCAAGAAATCGCAAGCGCCATGCTACAGCGTCAACAAGCATCAGCTATTGTGGCTGCCCGGAAGCAAATTGTAGATGGTGCTGTGGGAACGGTAGAAATGGCACTTCAGCGATTAAATGAAAAGGGTGTAGTAGAGCTTGATGAAGAGCGTAAAGCGACGATGATCAGTAATTTATTAGTTGTGCTTTGTGGTGATAAGTCGACGCAACCGGTTATTAATACAGGTACAATCTACTAGCTCGTTTTTTAATTTAAGTTTGAAATTGTAGTGCCGCAGCAATGCACTGCGGCACATAAGGTTTGTGATTTTGGCAAAGAAAAAAGCGTATCCACTTAGGATAAATGAAAATGTACTTGCCGCCATGGAGCGATGGGCTGCCGATGACTTGCGCAGTGTAAATGCGCAAATAGAGTATGTATTAAGACAAGCGCTAGTGAAGCAGGGAAGAGTGAAGCTGGTAGAAAAAGTGGTAGTAGAGGTTGAAGAAATAGACTCCACTCAAAAAGATAACTGAACGCGAAATAGCAGGGTATCAGCTATCTTTTCGATATGATTATCACTAGCTAAGGCTTAGATATTCCGCTTGATTCTGCGTCTAACAAGTACAATGCCACCTAATAGACACAGTGGGAGTAAAGACCATGCTCCGCCATGCTCTTCTACTATGACTACCGTATCTTCAACCACATATTCATTATTTTCACTTTCAAGGGGAAGATAGGCGAGTGCGCTGTCATCATAGGCATCGGTATACGCCACAAGCATTTCGGTATCTGCATCATAAAGCTCTAATAGAATGTCGTACTCACCGGGCGGATAGCCAGAAACTAATGTGCTTTCAATGGTAAAAGTATCTGTTGAGTCTTCTGAGTAAATGTAAAATTCAGACGACACGTGAATAGACTCGTACACGTCGTTTTTGCCCAAATACAGGACCGCGTATACTGGCGCGCGAGTGAAAATGGTGTCGGCGTCAAATTCAATCGAAAACGTAGAGTGATAACCATCGTAATCAATGTCTTGCTCGAGCGTTACCCAACTTTCATAAATCCAAAACTCATTAATACTGCTGACTACGATATCGCTAGAGGACTTACTCACGGCCAAATGCTGTTGATGCTTACCCGCCTTGGCAAGGGACTGTTGATCAGTCTCAACGTCATCAACAGATTGAGAGATTGTTTCTTCGCTTGTCAATGCACCTGAGGTTTTAGGCAGCAGCGATTCAGCGGCAACAAATGGTTTGTCATAACGGTATTCGTTAGAGGTAACGTTTTTGTTTTGTGCGCTATTTTCGGTACTGGCATGCACAGGTGACATAAGCGCAAGCTGTAATGTTGCAATAGCAGAATATGTAGTAAGTGAGAAAAGTAGCTTTTTCATCTGTCCATCCTTTTCCAATCGATAATGACAGTGTCATTGTTGACGGAAAAAGATGAACAAAAGCTGAAGGGGAACTTAACGCCTTCTCAGTTAAAGCGGTGAGGGTGCCTTAGAGATCAGTCGTCGAAGTAGTGATCTTCTTCTTCGTATTCACCTTCTTCACGCGGCTCGAAGTAAGTACCCCAACCGTCGTAGGTTACATCATGCTTGTCGGCAATTTTAAGCAAGGTGTCAGAGTCCGCATTGAGTTTTTCAATATCTAGCTTTCGCTCTGCAACCGCGTCGAAGCAGAAAATGGTTTCGCCATCATCAAGAATAAGCTCTTCTGCGTCGGTGACTTCAAAACCAGCTTTAAACGCATCAACAGCTGCCTTTTCTAGCACGTCGAAGTCAGTGCTGGCGAAGTGGTGCTCAATGGTATAGTCGGCATCGGCTTGGCTGCCGTCTTCTAGAAGGGCATCAATAGTTTCTTGGTTAAACTCGTACCACTCTTCTCTTTCATCGAACTGGGTCATAATAAACACTCGTTAGCAATTTTGACGCAAGTTTACCTGCTTTTTTCCAGTTCATCGACCTGTGTATTAAGCGCATCAAACTTTTGTTTCATTTCATCGTTAAAATGCACCATCCACTCTTTAATTGTCTTGTCCTCGCTCAAAGCCTGAGGGGCGGCAATATCAATAAGCACAATGCCGTTATCCCAACGGTTCCATTTTACTTTATTGTGCAAATTGCTGGCGGTTACCATAACAACCGGTTCGTTGGTGGCCTTAGCTAAGCGAAATGCACCTTGCTTAAAAGGTAATATGCCTCTGCCATAGCTTCGTGTACCTTCTGGGAATAGCCATACCGACGTTTTCTTTTTCGCAATGCGTTTTGCAGCAATGTCGAGTGTATTACGGGCCTTACCTGAATTCTTTCTATCAATCATGATATTGCCTGACAACCAATAGATTTGGCCGAAAATAGGGATCCACTTTAAGCTCTTTTTGCCAATGGTTACCACGCCAGGCAGTGCAGCTTTACAGATAGTGATAACGTCGAAACTGTTTTGATGATTGGCGATGTAAACGTAGGGCTCGTTTATTTTAACCGCAGGATCTTTCTTTATAATAATTTTGAGACCTACGACCTTAGCCATAAGTGAATACATACTACCCGCAATATGCACGTTATCTTTGTGAAAAGGTCGTGCGATACAAACAATTAGCAGAACGATGTTAATGAGTAAAAAGGCGATAAAAAGTGCCGGAATGCGGAATAAAGCGATCAAAACAACTCCTAGATACAATTGACGCGCGCAGTATAGATGAAGTTTCAGCGTACACTTGTCCGATGAGTTTTTACAGTGCGGAAGGTATAGTTGAGCAATAAGTTGGAAAAGTGGCTATGTTTCTCACCTTTAGTATGAGGAAATTTTGCCGATACCCAATTACAATAATAAAAAGCGCAATCGAACCTAACTCGGTAATCACTATATGCAGACATTTACTCCAGACGACCTAGAAGAAGATATTCTTGCTGACCTTATGGAGGAAATAAACGAACTCTATGAATCAAGTGAACAAACCTTGATTGAATTAGAGCTTCGTCCGGAAGACAACGAATTGCAGCGTGCTCTGTTTCGCTCAATCCACACCATTAAAGGTGATTTAGGCCTGGTTAACTTCTCTCCCATGATCCCGCTTTTGCAGCATGTAGAGGACTTGCTAGATTATTTGCGCAAAGGGCAGGTGGCGTACACGAGTACTATGAGTGACTTGGTATTGCTTACAATGGACAGAGTAAAAGCCTTCGTAGAGGCTGTAATGGCCAGTGGCAAAGCCGAATACGATGACAATCTTCACAATCAGCTGGTTTTAGCTATCGGTCGTGTGACACCTGAAAATACTGCTGAGCATGAAAAACGCCTTACCGAAGCGGTCTTATTACTTAACCCAGCGTTAGATATTGTTGCGGATGAAGACGACCCACAAAACGTTCAGATAAAGCCCCCTACGTTAGCGGCTACAGGTATCCCTAAAGATATTAGTAGTGAAAAGAAGCAAGATATTCTATTTTTCCGCGACTTAATGCAAACCATTGAACGCCGCTCTAACTACTGGTCTGGTCGTGGTGATCGCATTGCCAAACTCGCTATGTATATTAACGATGTGGCCGAAAACCCTATCGACGAAGATCAGCTTGCGGTAGCCAGCTATGTACATGACTTCGGAATGGCCTTCATGCCATTGAAGCTTCTGCACAAAGGCGATGCGCTAAGCGATATCGAATTTAATCTTATGCGCTCTCATGTGTATAAAAGTGCCCGTTTGTTAGAGCACCTGGATCAATGGGATATGGCGCGCAAAATTGTGATGCAGCACCATGAACGCACTGATGGAACAGGTTATCCATTGGGGCTAAAAGAAGACGATATATGTGAAGGTGCGAAGTTACTTGCCATTATTGATACCTACGATGCAATGACACACCCAAGAGCGCACAATGAAGATAACGTACTTTCTAAAAAAGAAGCGGTAATAGAAATAAATCGAAGCGCCAAAGGCCAGTTTAGTATGAAGTGGGTAAGGCATTTCAATCAGGGAATGACGGCGTTACTGACGAAAGGACATTAGGTCGCAAGCCGCTTATAAGCTAGCAGCGAGTTCCCTGCTAGCTTTCGGCGTAGTCATTAGGGTTAGTTCACACCCAGTTCTTTTAACTTTCTTGTTAGCGTATTTCTCCCCCAACCCAAGCGTTTGGCTGCATCTTGTTTGTGGCCATGAGTGTGCTGAAGTGCTCGCTCAAGCATAATACGCTCAAACGTCAGCATCGCGTCGTTAAGAATGTTGTGATGGCCGTCGCGAAGCTGTTTATCGGTCCAGCTTGCCAACAAATCTGGCCACTCACCCGATTCAGCACTAGGTTTTTCAATACTGCTATCGCTGTGAATTTCCGGTGGCAGATCGCTGGGCAGCACTTCTTGACCACTCGCCATTACCGTTAACCAGCGACACACGTTTTCTAGCTGCCTTACGTTTCCAGGCCATGGTAGCTGAGACATTACGCGCTCAGCGTCTTTCGATATGCTTTTAGCTTCTACATCAAGTTCTTTGGCAGCTCGGCGCAAGAAGTGACGGGTCAGTAATGGAATATCTTCGCGGCGCTCGTTAAGTGAAGGAAGGTGCACTCGGATAACGTTTAAGCGGTGGAACAAATCTTCCCTAAACTTACCTTCAGCAACCCTTTGTTCTAAATTCTGGTGAGTTGCAGCGATGATGCGAACGTCCACACTCACTGATTGATGTCCACCGACACGATAAAACTGGCCGTCTGCAAGCACACGTAAAAGGCGGGTTTGTACATCTAACGGCATATCGCCTATTTCATCTAAGAACAATGTTCCGCCGTCGGCTTGTTCGAAGCGGCCTTGGCGAGCTGCCTGGGCTCCGGTAAACGCGCCCTTCTCATGGCCAAATAGTTCTGATTCTACAAGGTCGGCAGGAATGGCGGCCATATTAAGGGCGATGAAAGGTTTACTTGCTCTTGGGCTGTGCCTATGAAGGGCGTGCGCCACAAGTTCTTTACCCGTTCCTGATTGCCCGTTAATTAGCACGCTAATTGAAGAGCGAGACAAGCGACCTATGGCACGAAACACTTCCTGCATGGCAGGTGCTTCGCCAATAATTTCCGTTACTACGTCTTCAACTTGCGCTTTAGATACGGTGGACTGCTCTCTGGCATGTGCCAGCGCCCGCTGGGTTAAGGTTACTGCCTCGTCGATATCAAATGGCTTTGGCAAATATTCAAAGGCGCCTTTTTGATATGCGTTAACTGCGCTGTCTAAATCCGAATGCGCCGTCATAATGATAACGGGGAGCATAGGGTGCGAGGCATGCACTTCGTTCAGTAACGTCATGCCGTCCATTTGTGGCATTCTTATGTCTGAAATGATGACTTCAGGGGCTTGGCCGCTTTGAAGTTGAAGCAATAAATCTTCAGGGTTTTCAAAACTTAAGCAGCTGATATCTGCTGCTTGTAAGGCCTTTTGCAGCACCCAACGAATAGAACTGTCATCATCGACAATCCACACAGACTCATTCGTCATCGTCTGTCTCCTTACGATCTATTGGTATGTAAATTACGAACTCAGTGTGACCAGGGTAGCTATCTACATCTATTTTGCCGCCGTGGTGGTTTATAAGGGTCTGTGAAATAGACAAACCCAACCCAGAGCCATTTTGCTTGCTTGTGACCATGGGGTAGAAAAGTGTGTCTTTTACTTCAGCCGGAATACCCGGGCCGTTATCAATAATTTTTATTTTTGCTACCAGCGCGTGACGCTTCGTTTGAATTGTCATTTGGCGCTCTATTCGCGTAATTAACCTAATTTGTGGGTTGGGGGTTTGGCTCTCGGTTAATGCCTGAACGCTGTTGCGCACAATATTGAGCACCGCTTGCTGAATCATGTCAGGGTCTAACATAAGCGGTGGAATGCTGGGGTCATAGTCGCGAACTATGGTAATGGGATTGTCTGAGTCAAAGCGCATTAAGCTGCGTATTTTTTCAAGCGCTTGATGCACGTTGCTTTCTTCAAATCGAGGTAGTGAATTTGGTCCAAGCAATCGATCAACTAAGTTTCGCAGACGGTCAGACTGCTCAATGATCATGCTTGTAAATTCTTTATGCTCGTCAATCAGCTCTTTTTCTAATAGCTGTGCTGCACCGCGAATACCACCAAGAGGATTTTTGATTTCGTGTGCAAGGCCGCGAACCAATTCCCGTGCTGCGTAATGCTGCGCGTTTTGTAAAGTTTCTCGAGAAATTCGCTTTTGCTGGTCAATCTTTTTAACTTCAAATAGCAGTCGTGGGCCGTCTTCGAAGTGCAAGTTGGTAACGGTTAGGTCGGCAGATACATAGCGGTTATCTCGAAAAGCCAACTTAATTTCGTTTTCGGTGAAATCTTCACCTTTTCTGATGGCAGCTTTAAGTCGGGTGGTTTCTATTGTGCCCGGCAAGAAAAAATCTTGAAGTGGATGCCCAATAAGTTGTTTTAATCCAGTCTCAAACAAAGCTTCACCAGCGTGGTTGGCATAAACAATCGTAAGTTTGTTGTCTACCATTACCAGTGCGGTATTTAGGCTATTGATTAGCTGTTGTGTTTCTAACTCGGTGGAATGCATCCGAGCTCGTCTCCTTTGCACCATAATTGTGCATTGTAGCTTGCAATGATGCGTTGCGCGAATAAAGAGCTCAAGAAGAAATGTTCACTGAACCTCTATGGTGCGCATACATAACAGTGGTTGCACGCTATTAGTTATTAATTAACGCCGATGCCTGATGCAGGTAAAGGGTTTGTAATGGAGACGATGCAAGAGTCTTGCCCGTATTGTTCGTGAGTTCAACTTTATAAGTATGTGCCCCACGATGGATACCAGTAAGCTTAAAGACGCCTGAACTATTGCTAGCTAATGGGGCGTCGTCAAAGATTAATCGGTAGATTGGCGCTTTGGGTGCACCAGGTTGTGCGGCAGAAATAGTGAATTCACCCAAGTTATTGCGAATTGTCGCTTCTGGTGCAGGTGACTTAATGACTACGCGATAGTTGGGCTTGGGGGCAGCCGGCTTCGCAGGGGGAGGTGGGGTAACCTTTGCCGCGGTTACTACGTTTTGCGTTTTTACATCGAAAGCTAGGGGTTCTGCGTTTTGCTGCGGCTTGTCGGTGTAAGTCACAGAGCCGTCTTTACCTACCACCTTGTATATGGTCATTGGAGAGGTAGCTGCGGCTGATGTTGCATTGCTGCTTTGTCCGGTTTCGCTTTCTTGTGCTTCTTGCTGGGTACTTTCTTGGCTCAGCATTTCCGCTTGCACAGGCAGTAAGCCATTGCCGCTACTTAGTAATAGCGAAATTAAGCAAATGTGTCGCGTCATATAGTGCACGTGTCGTTACCTAATCAATGTGGTTTTGGCTAGCTGGCTAATTAATATAGCTTGCTATGTTTGGCTTATGGATAACCTTTCTAGTTGTATGCAGATGCAAGCGGGCAAAGCCCTGTGCGCAGTTGATACAGCATGAAAGAATATTCATTAGCATAGCTATAAAAACATAGTAGATAAATTGTACGCATAAAAAAAGCCCGCAGAGCGGGCTTTAGTATAAATTACTATACAGTGCGAATTTACAAGCTGTAGTACATGTCGAACTCAACAGGGTGAGTAGTCATGTTAAGTTTCGTTACTTCTTCAGACTTAAGATCGATGTATGCATCAATCATGTCGTCAGTCATAACGCCACCAGCTTTAAGGAAGTCACGGTCGTTATCAAGAGCTTCAAGTGCCATTTCTAGCGAGCTTGCAACTGTTGGAATTTCAGCAGCTTCTTCTGGCGGTAGGTCGTACAAGTCTTTATCCATTGAATCACCAGGGTGGATCTTGTTCTTAATACCGTCGATACCCGCCATAAGCATAGCAGTGAACGCTAGGTATGGGTTAGCTGTTGGGTCAGGGAAACGTACTTCAATACGACGTGCTTTATCGCTAGTTACGTGAGGAATACGAATAGATGCAGAACGGTTACGTGCAGAGTATGCAAGCATTACCGGTGCTTCGAATCCAGGAACCAGACGCTTGTATGAGTTAGTAGAAGCGTTAGCAAACGCGTTGATTGCGCGCGCGTGCTTGATGATACCACCAATGTAGTAAAGTGCTTCCTCAGAAAGACCTGCGTACTTGTCACCTGCAAAGATGTTTACGCCATCTTTAGAGATAGATTGGTGACAGTGCATACCAGAACCATTATCGCCAACAAGCGGCTTAGGCATAAAGGTAGCTGTTTGACCGTATGCGTGTGCAACGTTGTGAACAACATACTTGTAAACTTGAATTTCGTCAGCTTTCTTAACTAGCGTATTGAATTGGCAAGCAATTTCGTTTTGGCCAGCAGTTGCTACTTCGTGGTGGTGCGCTTCGATAACAAGGCCCATCTCTTCCATAACTAGACACATTGCAGCACGGATATCGTGAGCAGAGTCCACTGGTGGTACTGGGAAGTAACCGCCTTTAACGCCAGGGCGGTGTGCCATGTTGCCGCCTTCAAACTCTTCGCCAGAGTTCCACTTTGCTTCAGAAGAGTCAATCTTGTAGAAAGAACCCGCCATGTCAGTGTGGAAGCGTACGTCATCAAAAAGGAAAAACTCTGGCTCTGGGCCGAAGAAACATGTGTCACCGATGCCAGTTGATTTTAGGAATTCTTCTGCACGACGAGCAACTGAACGAGGGTCACGCTCATAACCTTCCATTGTTGAAGGTTCAACGATGTCACAACGGATGTTTACTTGTGTCTCTTCAGCGAAAGGGTCAACTACGCAGCTTGTTGCGTCTGGAAGAAGAACCATGTCTGATTCGTTGATGCCTTTCCAGCCAGCGATTGAAGAACCATCGAACATTTTACCTTCTTCGAAAAACTCTTCATCAACAACGCTCGCAGGAATAGATACGTGTTGTTCTTTACCCTTTGTATCGGTAAAACGTAAATCTACAAACTTCGCTTCACTTTCTTTAATCAGCTCTAATGCCTTTTCTACTGACATCGTGTCCTCCAGGTTTAATGTAAAAATGCGGAATGATCAGCTTCACTCCAACAGTGGCAAAAGTGAAAGCGATTATCATGCCATCTATATGTATACCGATTTCTGTGGCATAGACGGGCATCTATCACTTCCGTTTGAATTAAATTGCATTATATTGGTGCAATGTTGCACCAATATGGCGTTTTGTGCTCATTTGTACGTCAATCAGCCTAGATTACTTTGTAGCGTATAGCCACCAAATATGATCAATTAGGTGCAACGGGGCTGGTTATTTGTTGAACAAGTGTTTGAAAACCAATAAAACTCGTTTCCATCAAAAAAAAGATGCGCAAACGTCGTGGTTTTTCTGTACAATCCGCGCAAATTTTTCTATCTGCATTTTTTTGCAACAAATCTAACGCATACTCCTTTCCACTGAATTGAAGTAGACGTTGATTTACACAGGCTCTATATAAGCATGAATACCACTGATATTAATAAATTGCGTAACATCGCAATCATCGCCCACGTTGACCACGGTAAGACCACCCTGGTAGACAAACTGTTACAGCAGTCTGGCACCCTTGAATCTCGAGGCGAGCAAGAAGAGCGCGTAATGGACTCGAACGACATCGAGAAAGAACGTGGCATTACCATCCTAGCTAAGAACACAGCGATTAACTGGAACGACTACCGTATCAACATCGTAGACACTCCAGGACACGCTGACTTCGGTGGTGAAGTAGAGCGTGTAATGTCGATGGCTGACTCTGTACTTCTACTTGTAGATGCGCAAGAAGGCCCGATGCCACAAACCCGTTTCGTTACGCAAAAGGCATTTGCTCAAGGTCTTAAGCCAATTGTTGTTATCAACAAAATCGACAAGCCTGGTGCGCGTCCTGATTGGGTTATGGATCAAGTTTTCGACCTATTCGACAACCTAGGTGCAACTGACGAACAGCTAGATTTCCAAGTTGTTTATGCGTCTGCACTTAACGGTTGGGCATCACTAGATGCAGATACTAAAGAAGACGATATGACGGCATTGTTCCAAACTATCGTTGACCAGGTTTCTCCTCCTGATGCAGATATCGACGGCGCATTCCAAATGCAGATCTCTCAGCTTGACTACAACTCATACGTGGGTGTTATCGGCGTAGGTCGTGTTAAGCGTGGTTCTGTTAAGCCAAATCAACAAGTAACGGTTGTTACTGCTGATGGCAAAAAGCGCAACGGCAAAGTAGGCTTAGTTTACGGCTACCTTGGCCTTGCTCGTCACGAAGTTGAATCTGCGCACGCGGGCGACATCATTGCAATCACAGGTCTTGGCGAACTTAAGATCTCTGACACCATTTGTGACGTCAACACTGTAGAAGCACTTCCTCCACTTACGGTTGACGAGCCTACAGTAACCATGACGTTCCAGGTAAACACCTCGCCGTTTGCAGGTAAAGAAGGTAAGTATGTAACGTCACGTAACATTCTAGAGCGCCTTAAAGACGAACTAGTACACAACGTTGCACTGCGCGTTGAAGAAATGCCTGATCCGGACAAGTTCCGCGTATCTGGTCGTGGTGAACTTCACCTAGGTATTCTTATCGAAAACATGCGTCGTGAAGGTTACGAGCTTGCAGTGTCACGTCCAGAAGTAATTCTGAAAGAAGTTGACGGCGCAACGCAAGAACCATACGAAACCCTGACTATCGACTGTGAAGAACAGCACCAGGGTTCAATCATGGAACAGCTTGGTCTGCGTAAAGCAGAAATGACTGACATGTCTCCAGATGGTAAAGGTCGTGTACGTATCGACTTTATCATTCCAAGCCGTGGCCTAATTGGTTTCCAAACAGAGTTCATGACGTTAACGTCGGGTTCTGGCTTGCTATATCACACGTTCGATCACTATGGTCCGTACAAAGGCGGTATCATCGGTAAGCGTAAGAACGGTGTTCTAATCGCTAATGCAAACGGTAAAGCACTAACTAACGCTCTGTTTAACCTTCAAGAACGCGGTCGTCTATTCATCGGTCACGGTGTTGAAGTGTACGAAGGTATGGTTATCGGTATTCACAGCCGTGACAACGACCTTACTGTAAACGCCCTTAAAGGTAAGCAGCTTACTAACGTTCGTGCATCAGGTACTGACGAAGCGCAAACACTAGTTCCACCAATCAGAATGTCACTTGAGCAAGCGCTTGAGTTCATCGATGACGACGAACTAGTAGAAGTAACGCCTGAATCTATCCGTATTCGTAAGAAGCTTCTTACAGAAAACGAGCGTAAGCGTGCATCACGTGCACCTAAGTCTTAATAGCTTCTAAGACTTACATTGATTTTGAAAATGCCAGCGTCAGCTGGCATTTTTTTTCCATTTTGCCGATGAGTTTGGCCTGCAATCTTTCAACTCGTGTCTCAACTTACACACCGTCACTTCCCATCAAAAAAGCTGCTTTCTAGCATTATCACTAAAACGTTAGAAAAAGTTTAAATATCGACCAAAGGTTAGTGGTCAAAAGCGTTCAGAGATTCTATGCTTGGAAAATCAGTCCGCATAGATCAATACCCAGCGAGCATTAATCTATGCGGATTGGTACAATAGACTGATGCCTTAACACGTGAGCTAAGTCGTTGTAATATTTACGGCTAATGACCTAACAAAAAGGGGAAGGGTAGTGTTTTCTGTAGCAGTAGTTGAAGATGATCCTATCACGCTTGACCTTATTACTGACGCGTTGGAAACGCAGTTAGACGCCACCGTGTATCCATTTACACGTAGTAAATTTGCAAGGGATTTTTTGCTGCAACAAACCGCAGAATCTATCAGCTTGATCATCAGTGACCAAGTAATGCCGGATTATGATGGACTAAGTCTTCTAAAAACCTGTCAGTCTTCGGGGTTGGACGTTCCATTTTTACTCATTACTGCCGACCCTAACAAAGAGTTAGTGATAGAAGCGCGTAAACTTCAGGTTACCGGTTTTCTTGCTAAGCCACTCAATATGGAAGAGCTAGTTCAAAAATCGAGAGAGGCGGTGTCGCAGGCCAGCTAAGCCTGTAGGTTGTTTTTCATTTTATGTATCGCACGCTAAAGGTGTGCATGAGAGCCAAAAATCTACTTCGTGGTTAACGATGACAACGTAAAACAGGTTAGGACAGCAAAGCGCAATTTACCTTTGGCTTTAACGTGTTAATTTATCTCTATTAAAGTACATTTCGATATAGAAAATTCGGGTTAATTCATCTCACGCCCCTAGTTTATGAGGCGCTAAAATTCTACACTGGTGGCATAAGTTTTTATGCAACAGGATGTAATGTGAGCGCCTTATTCGATAATACCCCTCCCAGAAAAGACACGTTTTCGTTCAAATGGCAAAAGTACAAAGGGAAAGACATCATTCCTGCGTGGGTTGCCGATACTGAGTTTCGTTGCGCGCAGCCAATTCTAGACGCCATTTCGGGTCAGGTTGAGCATGGCAACATGGGTTACATACTGCCTGCACATCACGAAGGCGCCATTCAGGCTGTAGTGAGATGGCTTAAAGATAAGCATAATTGGGAAATTCAACCCGAGTGGCTAGTGTGGACACCAGGCGTTGTGCCAGCGTTTAACGTAGCGTGTAAAGCCTATTGTGAACCCGGTGATAAAGTACTTATTCAAACACCTAATTATCCGCCTCTACTGGCTGCCCCAAAACTAAATGGTCTCGAACGGGTAGATATAGGCACGGTTGTGCAAAATGACGACGGCACGAGTTCTGAAACTATCTCGAGTGTTGAAGGTGCGCGCTATACGTTAGATTTTGAAGCATTAGAAAGAGAAGCGGCTGATCCTAAATGTAAGCTGTTTATACTTTGTAACCCAATGAACCCGGTAGGTTCGGTGCTTACTAAAGCTGAATTAGATCGCATTGCTGAGATCTGTAACGCGAACAACGTTAAGCTATGTTCTGATGAAATCCACTGCGACCTTATTCTAGAAGAAGGCAAGCAGCACATACCGGCGGGCCGAGAGTCCAACCTAGCGGAAAATAGCGTTACGCTAATGGCTGCCAGCAAAACATTTAATATTGCTGGTTTGGGAACGTCTTTTGCCATCATCCCTAATCGCCAATTGCGTCAGGCATTTACCAATGCCGCAGCGGGCATTGTACCTTGGGTTACTGTATTGGGCTTAGCGGCTACAGAAGCAGCATTCACTCAATGTGACGAGTGGCATCAGCAGCAACTTACCTACTTGCGTGAAAACAGAGATATGGTGTTTAACACAGTTAACAGCATTGACGGGCTTAAAATGCTCAAAGCCGACGCGACGTTCCTTGCGTGGGTAGACGCCAGTGGACTAGGTGTAGAGAACGTCCAGCAGTGGGCCGAAGAGAAAGGCGTAGGCCCGTCACCAGGCATCGATTTTCACAAGGCGGACCATTTCAGAATTAACTTTGGCTGCAGCAAAGCGATGCTCCAAGATATTCTGCAACGCCTCGCCAGCTAAAAATTGGGGTCAGAGTCTGAGGGATCCCCACGAATTTAATTTCATATGCCTCCGGCCCAGGCTGCGTCAACTATAGAGCTGTACCACTTGAGTGCAGCTTTCCACTGTCGCATAGTAAATCGTATTCGACAAGCGACAGCCCTGAGTCCAAGGTAATGGAATGACAACACGCTCTTGGTTTCAGTATTGGCTTGGAAGCGCCGATGCTTATTCGATGAGACAAGTACCATACCCAGTAATATAGTAACGACCTGTTTCGATAAGCGTCGGTGAGGCGCCAGTGATGTCGCTAATAGCTACGGGTCTGTTGCTCCTAGCGCCCTAACTTCTCTGACCCTATTTTTGAAGCTAGCTAAATACGCCGATTAGTTTATACAGGCCTAAACCAATCACAGTACCCACTACTAGAAAGCCTGCTAGGTTACTTTTCCATGTGTTTCTAAATTCACCCAGTGCGGTGCTTTTATTCATAACGACCAATAGAAATATGGCAATAATTGGCAGTAAAAGAGCATTAGTCGCTTGAGCAAACAAAATGGCGGGTAAGGGCTTAAAGCCAAGTGCTGCAACGCTAACACCCACTACAATGATGATAAACCATACCGCCTTAAAGCTCTTGCTTTGCATATCGTCAGAAAGTCCAAGCGCTCCTGTTACCGCATAAGCGGCAGCTAGCGGCGCAGTGATAGCACTGGTTAAGCCTGCGGCGAATAACCCTAGTGCAAAGAACCACTGAGCTTTGTCACCTAAAACCGGTTTAAGCTGTTCGCCCATGTTCGAAGCGTCCATAGTGGCCGCTTGATTGAAGAACGCCATCATTGCTGTTGCCATTACGATAAGCGTAATAAGCCCACCCATACTAATAGCTCTAGCAGACTGGTTTCGGCACGCGACGACCGCTTCTTGTTTATCTTGGCCTTTCGATGATTTTGCAACTAGGCTCGCGTGAAGAAACAAGTTATAAGGCACGATGGTGGTACCAATAAGCGCCAGCACCGTGGTAATGGCGTCAGCGTCTAGTCGCGGAGACATTAACTGACTAAACATCGCGGCGATATCAGGTTTGGCTACCAACAGCGTGATAAGAAATACGCCAGCCATAATAAAGACGAGATAAACCAGTACTGTCTCTATCCACTTGTAGCTGCCAGACCAGAGTAAAACTATAGCAATCGTGCCCAAAATACTGGCCCAGGGGCCAATGCCTATACTGATAAATGCGTCTAGCCCGATTGCAGCGCCGGTTAGGTTGCCCGATTCATAGGCTGCGTTGCCAATGCCGATAGCACTGACAATAAGCACGATAAAAAGATTCTTTAGCCATGGCTTGTAAGCCATATTTTTCATTGCACTGGCTAGGCCTTGGCCGCTGGCCACACCTAAACGCGCAGCCATGTCTTGCAATACTATGGTTGCGAATATGGAGAAAAGGAGCGCCCATACAAGGTAAAAGCCAAAGTTTGCACCTGCCAGACTTGCTGTAGTTACTGTTCCAGGGCCAATAAAGGCGGCCGCGATGATGTATCCTGATTTATCTTTTGCCATTGCAATGACTCTTAGTTAAGTTTTGCTATCATGACAATAGGTAGGCGAGCACGCAACAGTACCGCTAAACCAATACAGTAACAGATTGGTTTTAAACCTATTGTCGCGTACCCAGTGTAGAAGTTTGTTGTTTACTCTCTACCTTATTTCCCATTATTTTGGGTAGATATAAGGTTACAAAACATGCCCTCTACAAAGCGGCCGCGCAGACTACCGCTTCATAAAAGAGAACGCAAATTAAAATAGGATGGTAATGGTGAAAGATGGGTTTCCAATAAACACAATCAGCGATATTGTTTCGCTTCCCAGTTTCGAAAATGTGCTTCCGGATGCTTATTACGTAGATGGAATGATCTTTGCCGTTGCCTCCGCACCAGAAATTCCCATGCCCGAACAGTGGATGCCGTGGCTCATACAGTCTAGTGACAGCCACCTTGTAGACAAAGATGTAGATAAGCTTGCCGATACATTAATGAATGGTCTGCGGGCACATTTGGATTTTATGCGTCAGGAAAAGTCGCCCATGCCTAGTGAATTAACCGTTGCGATAGAGGTGCAAGGAACGACGAGGCCTTCGAAAGAGCTCGAAAGCTGGCTAAATGGGCTTTTACACGTGCACAAGCAATTAGAACCTGTGTGGCAAAATGCGTGGAACCATTGGGAAAAGCATTTAGAAAAAAATAAGGCGAACAAGAAAGACTGTGACGATAACGAGCCTGAGAAAACAGAACCTGCAGAAGCTCGTTTGTCTCGATGCTTAAAGCTTTTCTCAACGCTTGCTAATATTGAATTAGCCTTGTCTTACAGAAACGACAAGCAAGCTGCTCAGCTTGAAAGTAATATAAACTTGCTTGCTAAACAGCTTCCTTCGGTGCTGGCAGATTACACTAAGTTGTCAGGGGAGCTAGCAGGCGCATTACCCAATCAATTTGAAACCTTTAACAAAGTAACCTAGGGCAAATTTGATAACTGGGTGCTGTAGGAGAAGCAAAAAACAAAAAACGCTAATTCAAAATTAGCGCTGTCTTTGTTGTTGATGCCGTTGATTCAACGTGTGTTTAAGCGAAGCGGTATAGCTGTCTAGTTCAAGTTTCGCCTTTTCGTATTGCTCGTTAAGAAGTCGTGAAGCAGGCTCCCTCATAAGCGCCTTAAAGGTAATGTCTGTCTGTTTGAGCAAATACTTGAGGTGTTGATTACTGTCATCCATGTATAGCATTCCGATAAAAACAATTTGTTAAACCCGAGAAACAGCAGGTTCTGGGCGACTATGTGCAATGCTTACAACACTCTCAACAACAAGCTTAAAATTACTTCTCACACTACACAGCAGTACTGGTTCCTTGAGTACTGACTTTTCAATAACTTTGTACGTGCGCCTTTACTATTTAGTTTGGCTTAAACTTTTATAAAGGTTTTACCACAGCTAGGCAAACGATGGCGAGAATGATAAGCACCGGCGCTTCATTTAAAAAGCGATAAAAGCGCGGAGAGTGTCTATTTTCGTCGCGTGCAAATTGCTTCATTAACTTAAACAAATAGAAGTGATAGCCGTAAATAGCAAGAAGCAGCAGCAACTTTATATGAAGCCACCCCGACATTTTAAACCAAGTTCCACCATAGCTGACAATAAGCGCAACGCCGAATGCCAGAGTTAACAAGGCGAATGGAGTAACAAAGAACCACAGGCGGCGCTCCATGACCTTAAATTCGTCTTTTACCACTTGAGATTTCGTTGTCGCGTGATACACGAAAAGTCGCGGTAAATAGAAAAGTCCTGCCATCCAAGCCAGCATGAAAAAGATGTGCAGCGCTTTAAACCATAAAATGTACATACTAATAATGAGCCTTTTGTAAGAAGCTTTGTAAGATATTCCACGTTACTACGCCAATAATATCGTTTAGCTCCTGATCGTAAATATAAACTGCGCCAGAGCGCGAGTTTTTAAGGTGTTCGTATACTTCGTGCAGCGTAGACTGCGCGCTAATACCTTCCATTTCGTAATAGTTTAACGCTGTTGCATCGTGTTCCAAACTCACATTGTATTGGACCAGCTTATACTGCACATCTATTTCAAATTTTAACTTCTGAATGACAATTTTTGTTGGATCGCTTTCTAAGTAGTTAATTAACGCTTGCTCCGGCGCATCGTGAAATAGCTTGTACTCGGTATTCATCGCTGCAAGTACGCCCGTTTTCTCAAGTGCTTCACGAATAGACGAGATAGCGTAAGGGAGATTTTGATAATCAAGCTGGCGTATGAAAATAGAGCGGTTGCCAAAGAACTGCGTAGAAGTCACGTAAGCAGGCACAATTACCAACATGGCTGGTAGAATAATTTGCGGGCTGTACGATAGTTCCATAACCGCGGAAAGCGCTGCAAGAGGCGCGTGCAATACTGCGGTCAACATGCCTGCTATGCCTAACAGGGCAAAGCTGTTGGTAAATTCGGGTACGTCAATAAAGTACGACAGTGGCAATAAAAGTACGGCGCCAGCAAGCATGCCAATAACCATCACAGGGCCAATGATCCCTCCTGGAATACCGAGGCCAATAGCAAAAACCGCCAAGATAACTTTAAACACCAAAGTAGAAACCAACAGCAGCGCGCCGGGGGAGCTATCAAATAAGTGCTCAACATCGATAAAGTTGGCGCCAAGGGCTTCAGGTATAAACATACCAATGGTACCGGTAATTAGCGCAGCAAGTATTAAACGCCACACCATGGAAACCGGCCTGAACCACGTCATCACCCGCATAAGCTGGCTATTGAATAAAACGGCCAGCATGCCCAACAGAATGCCTAGCAGCACCAAGTAAAAATACATCCACTGGCTAAATGCATTAAACGATAAAAACGAAAGCTCGTTTACTTCTCCAAATACAATGCGAGTGAGCACCGAGCCACAGGCAGCAGCCAGCATGACAGGAACAAAAATATGTATTTTGTATTCCCTAAGTACCACTTCCATCACGAATATTACGGCAGCAAACGGGGTGTTGAATGATGCCGAGATCCCTGCCGCAATGCCGCAGCCTGCAAGTATTCGAATACTGTTGTAGGGCAAGCGAAGCCATTGCCCTAAGAAACTACTGCCTGACGCGCCTAAATGAACGGAAGGGCCTTCTCGACCAACAACGAAACCGCCGGCCAGGGCTAGCATGCCCCCAAAGAACTGGTTAATGGTGGTTCTAAATGGAATATGACCGTAATAGTACTTCACTCGATGAATAACAAAGGGAATACCTAAACGATAGTGCTTGAAGCCCGTAAGAAAGGCGATAAATAGAATTAATCCTACACTGGTAATTGGCATGATAAGCCAAACCAACCAGTCATAGGTAAGCACCGACTTAAGCGACGAAACGCCTGTTTCTTGTAGCCATTCTACGCACAGCCGAAACAGTATGATGATAAGCGCCGCGCAGGTTCCCCCTACAATGCCCAGCATGCACAACTGAATGGATGTGCGTGGATGAGCTACTTCCTCTCTTAAAGCCTGCAAGCGCATGTTGTGGTACAGTAGATTAACGTAAAAAGAAGCTTACCATAAACACCTAAAATTCATAATGTTTAGAGCGCCTTAGCGCACGGTGTTTTTTGTTGATGTAGATATCATGACGACAGATCAGTTAAAAGAAGTTTTAGGCAACTACAAGTGGACACTGTTAGTGGCGCTTATTATGTTTGCCATGGTTGGGTTCGGCTATAAGCTAGCGCGAATTATTGACGAAGGCGACAGCAAGAAAGTACAGGCTCAGAAAGAAACTATTGCTATTTTGTCTGAAGAAAATCATGTGCTTACTACCAAAGTGAATCAGCTGGAAGTCGCGATGGAGCTTGCCACGCTCGAGACGGAGAGCATTACCAATACATTAGGCGAACAGAAAAAAGAAATTGAGGCGCAACAAGAACTATTGAGTTTCTATGAACGCGTGGTGGCGCCTGAGAAAACCGACGAAGGCTTTGCCATTGAAGGGGTAGAAGTTTTTAAGTTAAGTGACAATACCTATCAACTTAGGTTGGTTCTGCTGCAGTCTAAACAGCAAAAAGCAGTGATAAATGGCAGTTTAGATATTGCCGTAGTCGGTCAGCGAAACGGTGAAGCGATCACGCTGAAATCGGGCGAATCGAGCCTGCTGGCAGAAGATATCAAATACCGCTTTCGCTTTTTCCAAGCCGTGAACGTAACTCTCACTATCGAGGAAGCTATAAACCCCGAATCCATTAGTTTTTCTACAACGGTCTATCAATACAAAGCCCGTAAAGGCAACTATGAGATAAGCGTGCCGTGGAATGAAGCGCTTTCTGTCGAAATAGAGTAATCGCTGTGGGACAGCGCTATCCTAGCCGTTAATTCAACTTTTTAACGCATCGAAAGCTTTATTCAAACAAATACCAGTAGCCATAACCCACAAGAAACGCAGGAATAGCAGAGTACACTGTGGCAATAAGCGCTGCTTTGGGTGAGAGCGCAATGGCGGGAAACAACGCGTCGCCGTCATTACTTATTGCATTGCCAAGTTGTGCTGAAAATGGAACTGCGCCATTAAGGTATAAGCTGGTTACCAATATCTGCGGACCGCAGCCAGGTAAGAACCCGATGATGATCGCCAAGCCAACTAAGCCGGGACCCATTGATTGAAGCAGCCCTGCTATGTCTAGCCCAAACCAGACAACAGACAGCTCAAACATAAGAAAAGCGAGTACTACCCATGCCAATACAAACTGTGTGTCTAATGCGGCTTTCTCTTGCCATTTAGGCGGAGGCGGAATTAAATCCCGTTTCTTAGTAGGGCGCTAGTAAAAGAAGGTAAGTGCTTATACCGGACCACCGCCTTAGCGCTTTTTGATGTGTGAGACGCCGTATCCATTACAACTACACCCTCGACCTACTGTTATCCATGTTTAAGGCGTGCCGAGTTAAGCACGCCTAGTTTTCGAAACGCCTTAGCTCGAAAGCGTAACTGTGCCTTTCATGATGCCGATGTGACCAGGGAACGAGCAGAAAAACATGTATTCTTCATCTTTGCTTAACCCTTCAACAGAAAAGGTCGTAGAAGTCTGTTCACCGCCGCCAATAATGTCAGTCGCGCCAATTACACGCTCATCGTCTGGCTTAACGTAATTGTTGTCTAAACCCGCACTCAAACCGTCTGTTGCCACTGCTTGTCCGTTGGCTTTTGTTGTCATCACCCAGTTATGGCCCATGGCTTGTTTAGGTAACTGACCTGTGTGCTTCAAAGTCACGGTAAACTCGCTACAACTCGCCGGGATAACAACGTTCGACGTATTGAATTGCATGGCGTCGTTTGATTCCACAGTCACTTCGCATTCGTTAGCAAATGCACCAGAGGCCATAAGAAAAAGGGCTGTGCCACCAAGTAATTTCTTGATCATAAATAATGTCCTTTGAATTTTGGTTAACTTCACCTATCGGTGGAATTGGAAGATTCAATTTTCTTTACGAAAAAGAATAGCACTGGATCATTGTAAATGCTAACGATTATCATTTATATTGATTGGTATATAAAGAAAGCTTTTTATGTTTATCGGGCTTTTTTGTTTTTTCACGCACAAGGGATGCACATGTCTTCGATACGAAATGCAGTTCAACACGTTCGATTTGGATACAACGACAATGAGCTGAACTCAACGCTTTTAAGAAACTATCTCGATGGCGTAACTTTCGTTGCCAACTTATTGCCAAGTGATAGAGACAAATTTTCTATCTATAAAAATGCAATAGAGGTGCTTTATGAAACTCTGTGCGATCCGCAGGTCAGTCAGCAATGGCGGCATAGTTGTTTAGAGCATTTGTACAAGCCGTTACTTAAAGCTGAGCGCTACGCGTGTAACGAGAGTGATCGAATTGCGCTTGCGAGAATAAAAATAGACATGAACACCAGAGAGCCTGTTGATCTTTGATGTACAGCAAAGGTTTGCAAGCGCTAGTGCACCATTTTTTATAATTCACTTACTAGGGCCTAGTTTTCTAATGCCACTAGCCCTAATAGGATTCTGATAAAAGCGTGGCAACCACGCCGAAAAACTAGCTATATCAACACAAGGATACGAGTCATGACAGCAACACGCACAGAACGCGACAGTATGGGCGAGCTACAGGTCCCCGAAAATGCACTCTACGGCGCGCAAACTCAGCGTGCCATTCAAAACTTCCCTGTAAGCGGGCAGCGCATGCCCGAAGCCTTCGTACGCGCGTTGATTACAGTAAAAAAAGCCGCAGCACAAGCCAACATGAAACTCAAAGTGCTGGATAAAGATCGCGGCCAAGCGATAGTTAAAGCCTGTGATGAGCTGTTGGCACTTGATGATGTGATGCAGCATTTTCCCGTTGATATATTTCAGACTGGTTCAGGCACCAGCACAAACATGAACGCCAACGAGGTCATTGCTCGCTTAGCCTCTCGTTATTCTAGCGAAGAGGTTCATCCGAATGATCATGTAAATTACGGGCAAAGTTCAAATGATGTGATCCCTACCACCATTCATGTTAGCTCGGCTATTGCATTGTCAAACGAGCTTATACCGGCCGTTGAAAGTTTAGTTCGTACTATTGAAGTTAAAGCAAAGTCGGTAGCGCAATACTGCAAAACCGGACGCACTCATCTCATGGATGCGATGCCTGTAGGCATGGATCAAAGCTTACTGGCTTGGGCTTCTCAGCTTAAGCAGCAGATTAAAACCCTGCGCGCTGTGCAGCCAGCTATTCAAACCCTTGCCCAAGGAGGCACTGCCGTGGGAACAGGTGTAAACGCCCATGCGGATTTTGCTACGACATTTTCAGACGCGCTAGGGGAGCTGACCGACATTGCGTTTAAGCCCGCTGACAATTTCTTTGCATTGATTGGCTCTCAAGACACAGCAGTGACGCTTTCCGGTGCGACAAAAAGTTTAGCCGTCACCCTTATGAAAATTGCTAATGACTTGCGCTGGATGAATTCTGGGCCTTTGGCTGGTTTAGGTGAGATTGCGCTGCCTGCGCTACAGCCAGGTTCATCGATTATGCCCGGCAAGGTAAACCCGGTCATTCCGGAAGCAGTGGCGATGGCTTCAGCACAGGTAATAGGTAACGATACGGCGATTACCGTAGGTGGGCAGTCTGGGAATTTTGAGTTAAATGTAATGCTACCAATGATTGCCAGCAATTTGCTTTCAAGTCTGTCGCTAATGACCAACAGTGCGACGCTAATCGGCGAGCAGGCGATCGAGGGCTTTACTGTAAATCAAGATAACATTGAAGCTGCGCTTTACAGAAACCCCGTGCTCGTCACCGCGCTCAACCCTGTTATTGGCTATGCTAAAGCCGCAGAAATAGCAAAAACAGCCTACAAAGAAAACAAGCCTGTTATTGATGTGGCTGAAGCGATGACAGATATCCCCAGAGGCGAGCTAGAATCACTACTAGACCCGAAAAAACTTACCACACCTTAAGCGCCGTGAGAAAACGAAGATGATAAAAAGTGCGATCTACGATCGCATTTTTTTGTGGTGAAAGAGACGTTTTTATACAAACAGGACGCACTAAAAACTCGCATGATCCACGCTTGATTAAAAACTGCTCAATGATTGGCACGTTCTTGGCTTGTTCTAGGGTTATTATCAGGGTAAAACGTGTTTTAACCGGTATACAGTTGCTGTATGCGAACGGGATTTTTGATACAGTGACACAATAAATAAATTGTATAGCTGCGTAAGACAGCAACAGACACTAGCGCTAATAGGTTTTGCTTATTGTCATGGCTAATTGCTATGAGGAAAGTGACGCCTTTTCGGGAAGAAAAAATGACAGAAACTTGCTTTCGCATGAAGGGCACTACGCTCACCAGTATTGTGTTAGAAGTAATAGATTTTGAGCCAGATAATTTTGAAGCTCAGTTATCTCAGAAGGTCGCGAGCGCGCCGCAGTTCTTTACCCGTTCCTCACTGATTTTACATTTGATAAAGCCTTTATCTGCGACAGAGTTCGAGCTGCTGGTGGCGCTATGTCGTCGACTGCAATTACAGCCCATGGCCGTGAAAGGTGAGGTGGCAGAGCTGAAGCCTACCATCAATGATTTGGGGTTAGCCGATGTAAGCCAAAGCAAATTTACAGACAGCGCACTTCGTTCGAACAAAGCGAATGGTAGTGAAAACAATAACGGAAGCGGCGAAAACCCTTCTCAAACCGCACAACAAGATCAAACCGTTTCAGCGCCGCCAAAAAGTGAACCGGCTCCTGCAGCTACAACCACGCTCAAACCTGCCAAAGTAATTAACCGACCGGTACGTTCTGGTCAGCAAGTCTATGCCGAAGGCGGAGACTTGGTGGTAACGGCTTCTGTAAGCGAGGGGGCTGAGCTGCTTGCCGATGGTAATATTCATGTTTACGGCACCCTGCGCGGCCGCGCGCTGGCAGGCGTAAAAGGCAATACGGGAGCCCGTGTATTTTGCCAGTCGTTAGACGCGGAGCTTATTTCAATTGCAGGGCAATTCATTATGCACGAAACCGTGAAAGGTGAATGCTGGAAGAAACCTGCACAAGTATATTTAGAAGAAGAAACATTACGTATAGAGCCGTTGGCTTAATGCTTTGTACGCACTAATAGGAAAGAATAGATGGCAAAGATTATCGTAGTAACCTCAGGAAAAGGTGGTGTAGGCAAAACTACATCGAGTGCAGCAATAAGTACGGGACTTGCGTTAGCAGGCCATAAAACGGTAGTGATCGACTTCGATGTGGGCTTGCGAAACCTTGACCTTATCATGGGATGTGAACGCCGCGTTGTTTACGATTTTGTAAACGTCATTAATAAAGAGGCCTCACTTAAACAGGCACTAATTAAAGACAAAAGAACGGAAAACCTTTTCATTCTTCCGGCATCACAAACTCGCGATAAAGATGCGCTTACCGTTGATGGTGTGCAGGCCGTATTAGATGAGCTTAAGAAAGACTTTGAGTTTATTATCTGTGATTCGCCAGCGGGGATTGAGCAAGGCGCACAGATGGCGTTGTATTTCGCTGATGAAGCCATTGTGGTTACTAACCCTGAAGTGTCGTCTGTACGTGATTCAGATCGTATTTTGGGTATTCTTCAAAGTAAATCGATGCGCGCAGAAAAGGGCGAACCGGTTAAAGAACACCTTTTATTAACCCGATACAACCCAAGTCGTGTTGAAAGTGCTGAAATGCTAAGTGTTGCAGACGTTGAAGAAATTTTGGCGATTCCACTATTGGGTGTTATTCCAGAATCTGAATCGGTGCTGAAAGCATCTAACCAAGGTCAGCCGGTTATTCTTGACGAAGAAGCTAATGCAGGACAAGCTTATGCTGACGCTGTAAAACGTCTGCTAGGCGAAACTGTTCCACATCGTTTCCTAGAAGCAGAGAAGAAAGGGTTCTTTAAGCGTCTGCTAGGAGGGAAGTAATGGGAATTTTCGACCTGCTCAAAAAGAAGCAAAAGCCAAGCACCGCAGCGGTCGCCAAAGAGCGGTTACAAATCATTGTTGCGCACGAACGTAAAAAGCGGACAGAGCCTGATTACTTGCCAATGATGCAGCAGGAAATTATTCAGGTAATTCGCAAATACGTGACGATTGCTGACGATCAAGTATCAGTACAGCTAGACAATAACGATGATTGCAGCGTACTTGAATTGAACGTGACTTTGCCAGACAGCAATAACTAAGGCTTAATCGCTTAATTAGTTATGGCTGCCTGCCAGCGTTCTTTCACTTTAGCCGCTCATTAGATCTTCATCGACATCTAGTTGTTTGGAGGCTAGCGCGATTAAACGCTCATCAAGTGGAGGCGGAGAGATATCTACGCCTTCACTGAGTTTGTCGATAACGGCGTCAAGTACGTTAACCCTTGCTTGCCACTTAAACTCTCCGTTAATTACATGCCATGGCGCATAACGCGTGTGGGTGTGCTTGAACATGTCATTTGTAGCTTCTACGTAGGCGTTTCGCATCTTGCGGTTATGCAAGTCTTCTTCGGTTAACTTCCAGCGCTTGAAAGGATTGTGCAGCCGCTCTTCAAATCGCTCGCGCTGCTCGCTTGACGAAATATGCATAAAGAGTTTGATAATACGAACCCCGCTGTCACTGAGCGTTTTCTCAAATGCGTTTATTTCTTCATAACCGCGCTGCCATACCTCTTCATCAACCAACTTATCTACTCTTTCTACAAGCACTCTTCCGTAATGTGAGCGGTCAAATATTTTAAGTGTGCCAGGGGAGGGGATGTGTTGCCAAAAGCGATAGAGAAAGTGTTTGTCTTGGTCTTCTTTTGCGGGCTTTGCCACAGGAAATACACTCACGCCACGAGGGTCTAATTTCTCAGTAATACGCCTTATAGCGCCGCCTTTCCCTGACGCATCCCATCCTTCAAACACAATAAGTGCTCGTTTTTTCTGATGAAAGTAAGATTGCTGAACGTGAAAGAGTTTTTCTTGCTGTTTCACTAACGCGTCTTTGTATTCTTCTTTGCTCGTAAAGCGAGACTGTCCGAAATCGTCAAACAGCACTGGGGTAGAAGAAGGTAATTGGGAGTTGTCGGTTGTACTCATATGCCGCCCCTTTATTCGTGTATCGTCAATATTTTAGATACGTTGACCACACTGCTATTTTCTATCTGTTAGTGTTAACTAGTTTACTTAACTTTTCTATCTCAACGTGTCACTTAACAGAAATGCCGTTAATGTGCAGTAACTTGAATCGTTAAGTTTTGCCCCAATAATTGCTAACTATCCGCAAGTATTAGATAATTGCGACCAAGCACAAAGTGCGAAAGCACGAGGTTAATGTAGAGGTGGGTATGTCTGTAGAAACGGCGTTGCCAATTGAGTTTTCAGACGCTGCAGCAGCGAAAGTGAAAGCCCTTGTTTCAGAAGAAGAAAATCCTGATTTGAAATTACGTGTTTACGTAACAGGTGGTGGTTGTTCTGGCTTCCAATATGGTTTCACGTTCGATGAGAAGGTGAACGAAGGCGATATGACCATTGAAAAAGACAGCGTAACTATGGTTGTCGACCCGATGAGCTTACAATACTTGGTCGGTGGCATTGTCGATTATGTAGATGGTCTGGAAGGTTCACGGTTTTTAGTTCAAAACCCAAATGCCACGACGACTTGTGGCTGTGGTGCAAGCTTTAGCGTTTAAGGGCTTAAGCTATACACTACTACGCTTTTTAAGCGTTGAACGTTCAGCTTTGAGCGCTTGATGTTAATACGATAGGCATACATCGCATCATTTTGTATGCCTGTCGGTTGTCTTGTTCTTAACACTTCCTTTTATTTTCAAATTCCGGCTACACTGATTTCATAGAACGACTACGGTTTAGGACAGCGTTTATGAAATTATATGGCTCCACCACTTCTCCCTACGTGCGCCGCATTCGCATCGTACTTGCGTCTACAGAACATGAATTTCTTAATCTTCAAATTTTTTCAGGTGAAGATCGCGAGTTGCTCGCCTCTCGCAACCCTACGCTTAAAGTGCCTTGTCTTGAAGATGACGGCCAAATGATTTTCGACTCTCGCATTATTTATAACTACCTTGCCGATAAGCTTGATCACGAAGGGTTAAGTTGGGAAGAAGAGAATCAACTAACCCTGATTGATGCAGCTAACGACTCCTTTGTTCAGCTTATGCTGCTGAAACGTTCAGACTTTGATATTAGCGAAGACAAAATGTATTACCGTCTTCAAAACGAGCGAATTGAAGCTGTGTTAGATGCGCTGTCAAACCAGCTTGATGCGGGTGGATTTAGTGGTTGGACTTATCCCGAAATCTGTTTGTACAGCATGATTGACTGGGTACTTTTCCGTGAGCTACACAGCATGAAGGATTATCCTCAGCTGTTATCGTTTCATGAAAAGCACCATGATCGCATTGAGATAACGGCAACTGACCCTAGAATTTAAGCGTCAGCGTAACTAGCTACAGACAGGCTGTATTTTAGCCTTGAATGGATGACGAGAAGGGCTATTTAAACACTAATAGCCCTTTGCAAAATCAAACTGATAATTAAGCGATTCACCGTTGATGTAACGCAGCGCATTCTCTAAAAACACGTCGGCTACGTCGCTTGGCTGTGATTCCGCTGCAGTGTGAGCGGTTACTGAAATACGAGGGTGCTGCCAAAACGAATGAGCGGGGTCGAGAGGCTCGTTACGAAAGACGTCCAATACTGCATGGGCCAATGCGCCGTTGTCTAAAGCTTGCAAGAGCGCATCGTCGTCAACCGCACTGCCTCGCCCTGCGTTAATAAATACACTGTGGGGTTTCAGCGCACTAAAAAATTCGTGAGAAAGCATGTTTTGCGTAGATGGCGTGTCGGGCATTAAATTCACCACGTGGTCACATGCTCTGGCAAACGCTTCGATAGTGTCGGGTGTATAAACAGCATCGGCACCTTTTACTGCTTGCCCGCTTCGGGTTAAACCCACAACGCTCATACCCAATGCGTGAGCAACGGGAATCAATGCTTGCCCAATACTGCCCAGTCCAGCAATGCCAAGTGTTTGTCCATTTAGCGGCATACGCTTTGATGCTTCCCAAATTGGCTGGGCGGCACGCTGGTTTTGCTCAAAAGCCTTTACGTTTCTGGCATGCCCAAGCAAGTAAGCAAAAACATACTCTCTCATGAGTTTACCGAAAATTCCCTTTAGTCCGGTAAGTATGTAGTTCTTCTTATCGGCATTTAGAAGGGGAGCATTGCCTGCCCAGGTAGACTGACACCAGGTGAGTGCTGAACATCTATCAATAATTCGAGACGCAAGGTCGGGGTCTGCAAGCAGTACCGTAACGGCTTCTGAATTTACATCTTCAGGGCATTGAGCAATTTGTTTAAGCGTTAAAAGCGGGTGGCCATCAGCGCCTATGAAGTCGTTATTATCTGCTATTCTTTGGCGAATCGCTTCGGCAATATCATTCGCCTCATCGCTTAAAATAGTCAGTTCAATCCTCTTTGAACTCCTTGCTGTCATTTGCTTAACACTCCTAAAGTAAACTTTTCTTTCCTCTGTCTGACTGCACAATCGTAATGCCAATTGTTCTAAAAATGTGATTTAAGTTTTACATTTTTGTAAACAGTATTGGTGTCATGTACATGCACCTGAAGTCAATTTGCAACGGAATCGCTATGCAGTCAGAAAACAAATTCCAAAACTCAACAGATGTTGATGTAACGCACGCTAAGGTGCTTTCACCTAAGCGTAACACGACCCAAGCCGAAACAACGCAGGCTTTAGTTGAGGAACAATTATCTCATTTCGGTATAAATGCTGAGAGCGACTACGGTAGGGCACTCGCCAACACCGCTCATCACTTATATGGTGCTCAAGCCAGCGTTATGCAGCTATGGGATATTACGAGTAATACGCTACAAGGACTTGATAAAGAAGACAGACTGGCTTATTTCAACGCTAAAAAGTTTCTGTCTTTTCAAATTGCGAAGATACTGGATACGTTGCAAAACCCATTTCGTGCCACGTACCAAAGTTTGTCGAGTGGCAATGGCTCGCAAGGGCACTATCCACTGTTCGACAATGTCACGGCACTTTTTTCTGCAACACCGGTGGTGGTAAGAACAGCGACTTATGTGTATGCCTGTACTGAATGGGTCGACGACGCGTTTCAAGGCAAAGAATTTACTCACCAAATTTATTCACGTCTGTTGAACCCAACGAATATTTCCCTTGCTAACGCCATTGTGGATATGGAAGCGGGTCCTTACGCTGCCGAATATCTAGCCTGGAACTTCAACTCGGGCATGGCTGCCATTGATGCGTGTTTATCAAATGTTCTTAGTCATGGCGATGTACTGATTGTTTCGAGGAACGTGTACGGCGGAGTGTACCAGCTACTTCATGATTATTTCGCCCGCAGCAACCGAATGGACATACAGATCGCGTGGTTTGACGGTTATGACGCACAGAGCTTTGCAGAGTTCATGCAGCAAACTAAAACTGAACATGCGTCGCGCTTAAGCAATGGTGCGAAAATGCACGTGTATTTAGAGTCGCCTTGTAACCCACATGGTTACGTATTGGATGTGCCTGGGATCTGTGAATTAGCGCATGCACAAGATGCGTTGGTGATGTTGGACTCCACCCTTGCGACACCTGTACTGCACCAGCCACTTCAGCATAAAAACAAAGCTGCACGACCTGACTATGTGATCCACAGCTACACTAAAGATTTGTGTGGTAGCGGTGCTACCACAGCAGGCGTAGTTATTGGCGAAGGGCACCGCATGTTCCAGCCAAAAGGCAGTTCAGCAAATGGTGTTGATTGGTCACAGACCATGTTTTGGGATGTGTACTACATCAAAGGTGCGTTCTTAGATTCTGAAAAGGCCTTTGATGTATTAAACGGCATGAAGACCTTAGAGCAGCGCATGATGACCAAGGTCATCAATACGCAAGTGTTTACTGCATTTTTGAATGCCCACGATCAAATTCGCGTTAACTGTCACGCACTGCCTGAACACAGTAATGCCGGTTTGCGTGAAAAGCAGCATACACACGGCTGGCCGTGTACTTTATTCACGGTTGATATGGCGCCGGCAAACCTGCCTCGCGATGTATTTGTGCGGTTCTTCGATGCCCTAGAGCCTGCATTCAGCCACCAAGTGAGTATTGGCCAGAATAATACGATAATTTTATGCCCGGCGCTGACCTCTCACTCTGAGCTCAGCTCAGACGAGCAGAAGAAAGCAGGGATAGAACTGACCACTATGCGTATCGCCATGGGTACCGACAACGTTAAACAGCTCATTGCCCACTTTATGCTAGCCGCCAAACATTTTATCGAGCCTCATGTTCCAGGATTTTGTGAAAAGTTTATGGCAAATGCCGACATCGACAATCTGTATTTGTCGGTAAGTGAAAGAGTAAGTTCACAGCACTTTGGCAGCAAGGCCAGTATGGATTCACTGATGAAAGGTGCGTAGGTTCATTTTTTAGCTCAAGAAGTTGCTTTGAGCTGTCGATAAAAAATATTGAGGATGTTCTCCTTCTCCCGGGCCTTTCCTTACGCGGGCTCGGGATTTTTTTATTTATAGCAAAGGTAAATGACGCTAGAGCGCCTAACTTTTGTTATAAGGTAAGATAGACACAGATCTTTAACGTCAAAGAATATCTAAGGCAGCCTTATGCACGAGTTTAAAATTGATGTAACGCTAGATGCATCATTGCCCTTTGTTTTTGCAGCATTTCACGAGCCTGAATATCTTAGTGAGTGGTTTGCGCCGGGCGATTGTTCGGTCACACAAATCATGAGTGATTTCAAGGAAGGCGGTCGCTATCGCATAAAGATGATGGATCCCAGCGGTATTGAAATGTCATTGACTGGTGAGTACGTGACTATTTTAGCGAACGAGCAGCTGTCGTTCTCTTGGGCGTGGGAAGATGATATGGAAGAGTCGGTGATGACATCAGTGGACATTCACTTCGAAAAGACTGAAGAGGGGAATGTAAGGTTGGTTCTCATTCAGCAAGGCTTTCTCAATAAGCAAGAGTGCGATCAGCACAACTACGCGTGGATGTCGTGCCTAGAAAAACTTGCCGTATTAGCCGCTAAGAAAAAGTCGTTTAACTAAGGCCATATTTAAATAGTGAGAACGCGTTAGCATTACGCATCGTGTTATTTCAAATAACGCTTTTGAAAAGGGCAGAGCGCTAGGCTCTGCCCTAAGACAATCAGGTCAGCGAAGTCATCGCGTCCTTCCCACTCTTCTCTCGGTAGGTTTCAAAATCGTTGTAGCCTTCAACACCACCTCCGTACCACGATGATGGATCGTCAAAGGACTCGAGAGGGTAATTATGCTTAAATCGTGTCGGAAGATCTGGATTCGTGATCCAAGGTCTTCCGAACGCAATCATGTCACCATCGCCGTCAGATAAACGTTTCTCGGCTTCTTCTTTGGTGTAGCCACAGTTTCCAATGATCATACCGTCGAAAAGCGCTCTAAATTCAGCAAGGGTCATGGCTTCGCCTCGTTCATGGAAGCCAAAGGCCAAGCCATCCATTACGTGTAAATAACCTATCTCCAATTTGTTTAGCTGTTGGGCAACAAAGGTAAAGGTTTCACGAAAATCATCGGCCCCCATATCGTTAAATACACCGTTTGGCGATAATCTCACGCCAACGTGCTCTTTATCCCACACGCTCAATACTGCATCCATCACCTCGTCCAAAAAGCGGTAGCGGTTATCGACACTACCACCATAATTATCGGTGCGCTGATTGCTGCGGCTATCCAAAAATTGATTGATGAGATAGCCATTTGCAGCATGAACTTCCACACCGTCGAATCCGGCTGCCTTGGCGTTAACGGCCGCTTTTTTGTAGTCTTGCACTGTGCGTTTTATATCGTCAAAGGTCATCGCCTTCGGCACTTCGTAGGGCTTCTTGCCTTTAGGCGTGTGAATTTCGTCCCCTTCAATTTTTATTGCTGATACAGACAGGGGCAAATTTCCATTGTGGAAGTCGCTGTGTGATGCGCGTCCAGTATGCCAGAGCTGCAAAACGATTTTTCCCCCTGCCTCGTGCACTCTATTGACCACCGAGCGCCAGCCCTCGACCATTTTGTCGGTATAAATTCCAGGGGTATCAACCCAGCCTATGCCTTCTTCTGAAATGGCCGTTGCTTCAGTAATAATGAGCCCTGCATCTGCGCGTTGTACATAGTGATCGCCCATAATTTTATTGGGTATGCGATCGGCGCCAGCTCTACCTCTCGTCATAGGGGCTAATACCATGCGGTTTTGCAATGTATTCTCTGCCCAGTCAAATGAGCTAAAAAGTACTGAGTCTGTCATTCTTATTCCTTATTCAACGTAGAATAGATTGATGTTGAAGCGCTAAGCGTATTGGTGCTCAAAACGCTATAAGATAGTAGTGAATACAGAGATAGCGAGAAGTTGGATTGGTAGAAAGTTGTCCTTGAAACTAATTAAACTCAACGGCAGGGAATGGCATCGGTTTGAAAAAAAGCGCCCGAAGGCGCTGTAAAGTGTATTGCAGGGAGATTTAAAGTATCAAAGCCGCTAGGTTTACGTCGAACCTTAGGCCCAGAACAATCGCATCATCAAGTGCCATGACTCTGTCGCGCTGTGCGAATTGGTCGGGGTTGATAATGTAGTGAACGTTCGGCTGAATTCTTACGTGGTCATTGAGTTGATAACCATAACTTAGCTCTAACATGGTTTGGCTGCTTGCTGGTGTACCAACCCCGCCGTTTATGCTTCTTAATATACGCTGATCCTCTAGCGCTTCGTCACTGTACTGTTGACGGGTAAATACGAAGCCAATGGTATCGTCAGGGCGTGAGGCCAGTGTGCCTCGCAATACAAAGCCCGCTTTTATATAGTAGTCTTCAATCAGCTCGCCCGAAGTACCGGTTAGCACGGCACCGAATAGTGTTAACCCTTCTTTCGTTAGTGGGTTAGGACGAGTAACAGTTTGTTCAAAACGTGCGAATATACCCGAACGACCGTTTCTAACAGCGTAATCATTGCCTGACTGCGCCGCATAGTTGCCGTCCTCATCAAAGACTGGGTCGGTGTAGTCTGCGCCATCGTACCAACCGCCAATTTCGTAGCGTCTTGGAAGTTCGTCATTGTCCCACGTAGTTTGATAGCCCAGAGTGAAGGGCACAACAACACCTGTAGCCTCATTAGTCGCCCAATCGAAGCCGTGATCGCCTAAGTCTTGATGACTGGTGTTATCTTCATAGACGCCGGTATGAAAATATGTTTTTGGCGAAAGCCAGTATTTCGCATGGCCACCCCAACTCGAAACCGGCCACCAAGTAAAGTTACTGGTTCTAAATACAAAGGTTGGGTTCCCACAAGCAGCATTGGTTTGAAAGTACTGACAAAGTTCAGAGCCTAAAAAGCTGATATTCGCTACTGTGCGGCCACCTTCCAGTTCTAAATCGCCATCTAAAAACGAGGAAGAAATCGTAAACCGTGCAAGACGGGTATTTTGGCCGCCAAATATTTCTTGTACGGACGTACTGTTCCCAATGTAGTGCTCGGCTAAGTTTTTGCCGTGTCGGTTTGTCATGGCAATATGGATTTTGGTGTCTTTCCAGCCCGCTAGCGTATTTAAATCCAATTCCCCACCTACAAAGAGCTGTCCAGCATAGGCACTGCCTCTGCGTTCACCACCGTCAATATTGGTGGCTGACTCACCCGTATAACTTGCTTGAAAGTCAAACGCATCTTGAAACTTACTTTGTGATGCTGACGCAGTGGTGGCAACAATGGCGGCGCTTGCGAGGAGCGCTATTTGCAAGCCTGTCTTACATCCAGAAAAGCGACGGGTAACTGTAGGTGTTTTCATCATTATTCACTCAATTAAAAATGTTTATCAACCGCAGCTTGTTATAAGCGTGTGACTGATGACATCTACGCATTTGTTGCTAACTCCTTGTTGACGCGAGATAAATAAGAGTTAGCTAACGTTACAACGCGTTAACATATGCTTGTTTTGAACGAAATCTAACTAACCTTTTTCATTAAATCAACCTTGTTTATTTACTTCTTTTGCTACATTTGTGTGTTTTTCGTTAATAGTGGGGAGATGTGATGGCAATATTTCAAAGTGAGTAGAAAGCTCTCTTTGAGGCTTGCTATCTCGGTTATGTCATTGTCTATTAAGAAATTTTTAAAGGAGGTTTTATCTGTTTAATAATAGCCACGCATTGACTGTCAACGGTCGTCTACATATAAAGTCTAATTTTTAACGCAATTTGAAATAAGTAAATCAAATTGATTTATTGACAGGGGTAAAGAGCAATGCTTAAATTGGTTAACTAATTTTTTACAAGCGAAAGGCCGTTCTTATGAAAAACAACGCCCCTTTGGTTTCCAAAGACACATTGATTCCCTTTGTATTGTTAACGATTTGCTTTGCTGCATGGGGTGTGGCTGCGAACATGACAGACCCTTTGGTAAAGGTATTTAGTAAAATATTTACCATGTCGTCTTTGCAATCGGCATTGGTTCAATTTGCCTATTATGGCGCGTATTTTTGCTTAGCCATTCCTGCTGCTTTTATCAACAAGCGCTTTTCTTATAAAACAGGTGTATTGACCGGACTGGGCTGCGCGGCCGCGGGGGCATTTCTGTTTTATCCAGCCAGTCAAACCATGACTTACGGTTTTTTCCTTGCTGCACTTTTTGTATTGGCTGGTGGATTATCCATTCTGGAAACGTCGGCGAACCCTTACGTCATGGCGATGGGAAATCAAAAAAGTGCGACACGCCGTTTAAATTTAGCTCAAGCATTTAATCCCGTTGGTACTAATTTAGGTGTGTTTTTGGCTGCAACGCTTATATTGCCAAACCTGAATCAGGCATCTGCACAAGAGCGTGCCGCCATGTCGGTAAGCGAGCTTAAAAACGTGATAGGGGCTGAGCTTGATGCGGTAATGCTTCCTTATGTAGGTATGGCATGTGTACTCGTTTTGGTTTGGGTTGCAATCTTCCTGATCAAAGCGCCAATTCAAGAATCGGTTGAGTCTAGTGTGGAAGACGTTAAGTTGGGCGCTTCGCTTAAGCGGTTAGTAGCCAACAAGCATTATCGGTTTGGCGTATTGGCTCAGTTTTTTAATGTCGGAGCACAAACGTGCGTGTGGACCTTCACCATCCAATATGCAATGAAAGCGACAGGTGGCAACGAAGTGAGTGGTGGTGAAATTTTACAATACAGCATGATTGTATTTCTAATTTCTCGTTTCGTGATGACGTGGGTTATGCAGTACCTCTATCCAGCTAGACTGCTAATGATCATGTCACTGATTGCCATGGCGCTATGTATCTTCATGACACAGTCTCCTAATTTAGCAGGCGTAATCGCATTGGTATCTATCTCTGCCTGTTTGTCACTCATGTTTCCAACGATTTACGGCATTGCGCTTGAAGGTCTGGGGGAAGACACTAAGCTAGGCGCAGCAGGCCTTGTAATGGCCATTCTTGGTGGAGCTATTATGCCGCTGTTCCAAGCCGCCATTATTGATAGCGCAGGTGTTGTTGTGTCATATATTGTTCCAGCTATTTGCTTCTTGCTAGTAGGTGGCTATGGCTACTTCGACATGCGCGCCAAAAAGAGCAGCGCTAAGCCTCAGTCCGAAATAGACGCAGATGCCCTTAAAAAGATGGAAATGGGAATAGCTAAATAGTATTTCTTCAGAAACGTGTACGGGGCCAGTGATTCTATCACTGGCTTTTTGTATATTGAATACGTTATGTATTCCACTTTTTTGAGGAATGCACTCAATTAGTTAACAGCATTTTTTCACCGTATTTTCATCAGTTTAGTGCATGTTGAATATAACTGATTTTTCCCCTTGTATAGCGCAGAACACCTGCTAAAGCATGAACAGCAATCGTATAATTCACCCCTGACAATTTGGGAGTAAAACGTATGCTGGACTATGTGCTCATTGGCATAGCGGTAATGGCATTATTGGGTGTGGTATTTGAAGAAGTGCTTCACGTGAATAAGGCCAAAACCACATTATTTTTCGGAACATTCGCATGGATCCTTCTTTTCATAGATGCGAATAGGGGCCCTCACCTAGCAGAGCTCAATGAACACCTCATAGAAAACATAAGTGAAATATCCACCCTCTGGTTATTCCTTGTAGCGGCAATGACTTTCGTTGCTTACCTTAACCGCAAAGGCATGATTGAAAACATGTTAAACATTATCATGCCGCAAAAAATAACCCTCAAAAAACTCATATTCTTTACCGCTATTTTTAGTTTTTGCTTCTCCTCGCTAGCTGACAACATCACAGCGACCTTGGTGTCTATTGCCATGGTTTTATCCTTGGGTTTGCCCTTTAACCAAACCATGCGATTTGCCGTGCTAGTGGTATTTGCGGTGAACTCTGGGGGCGTGTCGCTAATAACCGGCGATGTGACCACGCTGATGATTTTCTTAGATGAAAAGGTCACTATAACTCAGCTGCTCCTGCTGATTATTCCTTCGCTTACCGCAGTACTATTTTTAGCATTACTGTTGAGTATAGGTATGAAGGGGGAGGTTAAAATAAAAAAAACACGCCATGAACTTAGGCCGGTTGATTACGTAATTGCGGGAATATTCCTGTCCACTATTGTACTGACGTTAATTGCCAATGTGCTTTTTGCTATTCCACCTATGCTTTCGTTTTTAGCGGGTATGGCGGTTATGTTTTTAGTGGCAACCTTTATGGGAGAAGAAAAATATGATGATCCTATCTTGGACTATATTCGCCTAATAGAATTCGACACGCTTCTGTTTTTCCTTGGGGTGTTGCTGCTTGTCGGTATGCTCGATCACATTGACGCATTGGGCGCACTTTTACATGTATATAGCGTAATGCCTTCAACAGGGGCCAACTTTGTGATGGGGGTGTTGTCTTCCATGATAGATAATGTGCCATTAACTGCTGCGTTGTTAAAAGCGGACATTGCCATGTCGACAGCTGAGTGGATGGCGTTCACGTATGCAGTAGGCGTGGGGGGCTCGTTACTTATTATTGGCTCATCAGCAGGCATTGTTACCATGAGTAAGGTTAAGGGCCTGACGTTCGCCAAATACGGCAAGTTCGTGTTGCTTCTTCTTGCAGCGTATAGCGTGGGTTACGCGCTGGTATTGGTAATGGCGAATATGTTTGTTACGGCAAGTTAAGGTGGTGACGTTGCTTTTATAAAAAGAACCAATAAAGCGTAAGGGCGATAGCCTGTCGCCCTTACGCTTTTTTATATAACGCTCCGAGTACCGTTGCTTTCGAAGCCCCTGTGACTGCAGGCACATTGCCTGGAATATCATTCATATACGCATGTGCAAACCACGCAAATGCTGCGCCTTCAACGTGCTGTGGATGGATGCCCAGAGCATGGCTGTCTGTTACTACATAATCGCTTAAAGCATTGCTCAAGTTATGCATTAATGCTTTATTGAAAGCGCCACCGCCACACACTATAACTTCGCTTTTTGCGCCTTCTCTATTTGTTTTAGGAAAATGCTTCACAATTTCCTGAGCGATAGTGCTACCTGTTAGCGAAAGTAGGGTAGCTTGCACGTCTTTAGGGGCTAAATTATTGTTCTTTTCTTCGCTTTGCAGCTCTGCACTAGAAGGGAAGTAATCGGCAAGCGCATTACTTAACCAATTGATATTGAAATACTCTCTACCAGTACTTTTAGGCGCAGGCAAAGCGAAGTAATCATCCAATAAGAGCCTGTTTAACAGGCCTGAGTGACAATGCCCTGACGCAGCCCATGCTCCATCTTCATCAAAGCTTTTATTTAAATGAAGGCTTATCCACTGATCCATCAAGGTGTTACCTGGTCCGGTATCAAACCCTTTAGGTGGCGAAGCATCTTGTTTTGGCGCAAGCAGTGAAACGTTTGCTATACCGCCAATGTTAACGAGTGCCCGGTGTTTATCATCACTGGCAAATACTGCATTGTGAAAAGCGGGCACTAAGGGAGCACCCTGACCTCCAAGGGCTATATCTTTGCGCCTAAAGTCGGCAATAACATCAATGCCGGTAAGAACAGCGATGGTATTAGGATCGCCTATCTGACAGGTGAAGCCGCGTATGGATGATTCTGCAAAGTGTGCTGACAATACATCGGAATTCGGATGATGACGTATGGTTTGGCCGTGCGAGCCAATAGCCGTAATATCCGAAGGATGTAGGTTGTTTTTCTCAATCAGCGCTAAGGTGACCTTTGCAAAGGTTTCAGCAACCAGTCTATCAGCGATGGCTAAACTGTTAAGTTCATCAGGACCTTCACTACAAAGTGCATTGAGTGCAGTAAGTAATTCGGCAGAATAAGGAATTGAATGGGCGGCGAGGGTGGTGCAAGACGTTTGCGAGATGTCGCACAGGACGGCGTCGACGCCGTCCATGCTAGTACCTGACATCAGGCCAATATATTTTGCCATTTAGTCGTCGCTATTTCATTGCAAGCATAATGCGCTTGTTATTATCTAGCTGCTCTTGGCGTATTGCGGCAATTTCCATAAACCTTTCTTTCTCTTCCTTAGCAATAGGAAGCGCCTTCGGTAGCTCAACCGTACGAGGGTTTCGGTGAACACCATCCACTAAGAACTCATAGTGAAGATGGGCGCCAGTAACCATTCCTGAACTACCTAAATAGCCCACGGTTTGGCCTTGCTTAACCGTATCTCCTACCTTAACTGCACGCTTTTTAAAGTGAAGATATTTGGTCGTGTATTTCTCGCCATGCTGAATGAATACATGGTGACCGTTATATTTATCGTATCCGGCTTTAATTACCTTACCGTCACCCGCAGCCATAATTGGCGTACCAACCGCAGCAACGTAATCTGTACCGCGGTGCGCTTTCCAACGCTTTTGCACGGGGTGGAAGCGAGCTTTTGTGAAGTTAGAGCTTACATATCTAAAATTCACCGGCGCACGTAAGAAGCTCTTACGCATACTGCGCCCTTCAGGCGTGTAGTATGTGCCATCTTCGTGAAGAATAGCGCTAAAATGCTCGCCTTGGTTGGTAAACTCCGCTGCAACGATGTCGCCGTAACCGACAAATTCACCGTCGATGTATTGCTCTTCGAATACTACGTTGAACGTATCGCCAGAACGGATCTCAATGGCGAAGTCGATATCCCAGCCGAAAATACCCGCCAAATTCATAATTTGGTTGCTGGTTAAGCCTGCATCACTGGCGGCGTTCCAAAAGCTTGAGTGAATTTCACCTTGGGCGAAGTTGTAGCGAATGTCTACATCTCGCTTTTCAAGCTCAGCGGTTAAGGCGCTGTTCTCATCCGACGATTCTGGACGTACAAACAGGGTTTCAGTCGAAGACAATTTATACTTTAGCTCGCCGAAGCTGCCGTCTTTATTCGCTTTAAACGATAGTTCATCGCCGGGCAATAAAGTAACCAGCGTTTTTGTTAGCTCTCCTGCCTGCGTTACGTTATATACGTCACGCGAAGTGAAGCCAGCACGCTTAAAAAGCTTTGCTAATGTATCGCCACTGCGCACCTTGTACGTCTGCCATGAAGATTCTTCTTCACCAGAAAATACGTTGGTTGACGGCGCAATATGAAGCTCCACCGGATAGCGGACACCCGCATCCAGAATGTGTGCTTCTTGATGGCGACTGGCTTCTACTGGTTCACTTGGAAAAAGAATAAGCCCACCCAGAAATAAGCTAGCTACTGCTAACCCAGTTCTGTGCTGTTTCGGTAATTTTTTAAATAAATTGAGCGCTTTAGAAGCGTCTAATTTCTTTCTCATACTACTGCCCACCTGAGAAATGTTATGTGCACAACACTATTTCACATACGTTGCTTAAAAATGCAACTTTTCTCATTATATTGTTAGCGCAAATTGTTACACCCAATAGCTCTTATCATGAAGACTATTTCTTGAGTTTACTGAATACAGTCCCCGTTAATTCAGCACTCTAATTCTACGTTAAAAACTGTTGGGTTTAACAACATGACTGTTTGTAATCCGTTTTTTGACGCGCAAACCTTTTAATGGTTCCGTTGTACGCGTAAAATGCCCGCCAATATTGAATATACAGTTTTTTTAAGAGTGTGACGTACAAATGAAAGATTGGCAAACAGCGCTAGCTGAGATTAAACGGGGCGTTGATGAAATACTCCCCGAAGAGGATTTAATTGAAAAACTAAAATCCGGCAAAACCCTTACTATCAAAGCGGGTTTTGATCCAACTGCGCCTGATCTGCATCTTGGTCACACTGTGTTGATCAACAAGTTGCGTACATTCCAGCAACTAGGCCACAAAGTTGTTTTTCTTATTGGCGATTTTACTGGCCTAATTGGCGATCCTACAGGTAAAAATGTAACACGCAAGCCTTTAAGTAAAGAACAGGTATTAGAGAACGCGAAAACGTATCAAGAACAGGTGTTCAAGATCCTTGATGAAGATAAAACGGAAATACGTTTTAATTCAGAATGGATGGATGGCCTTGGCGCGGCAGGTATGATTAAACTTGCGGCTAGTCAGACTGTTGCACGTATGCTTGAGCGTGACGACTTTAAAAAGCGTTATAACAACGGTCAGCCAATTGCTATTCATGAGTTCCTGTACCCGTTGGTGCAAGGTTGGGATTCTGTTGCGCTAGAGTCAGACGTTGAATTAGGTGGTACAGACCAGCGCTTTAACTTACTAATGGGTCGTGAACTTCAAAAAGAACAAGGCCAAAAGCAGCAATCTATTGTAATGGTTCCGCTTCTAGAAGGCCTAGACGGCGTTCAGAAGATGTCTAAGTCTTTGAACAACTACATCGGTATTACAGATGCGCCAAACGATATGTTTGGTAAAGTGATGTCTATTTCTGATGATTTGATGTGGCGTTACTATGACCTTCTAAGCTTCCGACCGCTAGAAGAGATTGCTGAGCTTAAAACTCGCGTTGCTAACGGTGAAAACCCGCGTGATATTAAAATCATGCTGGCGAAAGAAATTATTGCACGCTTCCATGACGACGCAGCGGCAGAAGGCGCGCATCAGGACTTTATTCAACGTTTCCAGAAAAACGCTATTCCTGACGACATGCCCGAGCTTGACATTGCATTAAGTGATGAAGGTATTGCCATTGGTAATTTGTTGAAAGAAGCTAACCTTGTAGGTTCGACTTCAGATGCTATGCGCATGATTAAGCAAGGGGCAGTTAAAATTAACGGCGATAAAGTGGAAGACACCCGCTTAGTAATCACCGAAAAAGGTGAAAACGTGTATCAGGTGGGTAAACGCAAATTTGCGCGTATTACGCTAGCCTAATGTTTTTCTGATAGTTTTTGAAAGCCCGCTTAGCTAAGCGGGCTTTTTTTGCTTTTATAATTCAAGAATAGGAGCGAAGCCCCCATAAATAAGGCGCTTACCGTCGAAAGGCATGGGGTTTTCGTTTTCCTGCATTCTTGGATCTTCCATCACCTTTTTCCAAGCAGTATCACGTACTTCTTTTGAAGGCCAAAATGCAATGGAAAACACCACGGTTTCATTTTCTTTGGCTTTAACAGCCATCGGGAAAGACGTGACTTCCCCTTCAGGGACATCGTCACCCCAAGCTTCAAGTATTTTAGTCGCACCATACTCTTTAAAAATATCGCCGGCGAGTTTGGCGTGCTCAATGTATAACGCTTTATTTTCAGTGGGAACGGCTACAGCAAAGGCATCGATATATGACATGAGGTGACTCCGTCAAAGAATAGACACCTAAAATAGCCTAATTTATAGTCAGTATGCAATGCTTAACATTAAGGTGAATCGTAAATTATAACCATTACTAGCGTTCTGCTATTTTCGCCCATTGGTACAAGCCATGTAGTGCCAGCCTTCTTGCTTTTGCAAAGGGGTAGGTTTTCAAAGGAGAACGATAAAGGGGAAGCGATAAATCGACGTCATTGCTACCCATCATACGTTGAGCGAGTCGCTGCCCTGCAAATGCGGCAAAAGATACGCCCGAACCGCAATACCCCATGGCGTAACCGATATTACCGCTAGAGCGGTTAGAATTGTTGCCGCTAACCTCATTGTCGATAAAAATCCGCGGCATGCTGTCTAACGATACACTTACCCAACCACTCCAAAAGTAATCCATGGCTATACCGCTAAGTGAAGGGAAGCTTTTCACCATAGCGCGGTACAAGCGCTGTTTCTCTGACGCGTTATCTGCATCTTTACCTTTTACGGCACCACGACCGCCGAATAATAATCTGCCATCTGGCAAAACACGGTAGTAGTATTTCATCATCCGTGTATCCATAAAGCTCATTGGCGTGGTTAGGCCAGACTTTGCGCGCTGTTCGCTACTCAATGGCGCAGTGACAAAAATGCTCGATTGAACAGGAAATTGCTTATTGTCTACGCTGTCATGAAAGCGCTTAGGGGTATAAGCATTAGTAGCAATGAGTATGTGTTTGGCCGAAACTGACCCGCTGGGTGTTGCGACAATATATCCGGTCTTGTGCTTTTCAATGCGAATGGCTGGCGAGTCGTAAAAAAGCGTTGCTCCAAGCTCCTTTGCTACTCTTGCATATTCGCTTACTAATTTTAGTGGGTGTAAGCATGCACCCTTTAGCTCAACGCCACCATACGCCCCTTCAATACCAAAGCGCGCAGTAAGGTCTTTATCACTAAGTGGAGAGCTCGGTACGTTGAAGTGTGACTCAAGATGCTTAGCACTGGCACGGAGTAGTTCGGCTTGCTTTGGGTTATGCGCCAGTTTTAAATAGGGTCCTTCTACCAAATCGACCTGCATATCAAAGTCTGCAATACGTTGTTTAAGCAGGTGTACCGCGCCATCAAACTCTTCCTGCATAGCTTTGGCGATGTCGCGACCCCACTTGTCCTCTATGGCGCTTAAGCTCAATCGGCCGCTACCCGAGAGGATAAAGCCCCCGTTGCGGCCCGCACAGCCAAATCCCGGTGAATTCGCATCAAGTAGCGTGACTTCTTGTTTCGCTTGAGCAAGAGTGATGGCAGCTGAAAGACCGGTATAACCACCACCGATAACGAGGTATTCGGTGCTCACCTTTTTGTTTAAAGGCGGTATTGTCGGTGGTTTATGTGTGGCATGCCAGTAGCTGTTTGCTGCGGGTAACATTGATGAAACGCCGCGTGAAATAAGAGGATCGTAGGTCATAGAATAAAAACGTTTTTACCTTTGGCGTACTTATGGGGCTTGAAATTGAAGTAGCATTTCCGCACCTTCACACTCGCAATAACCCTCGCATACAGGGCAATCGTAGCCTTCGTGAATAGATGCGTAGCGCCATTTATTGGGGTGTTTCTTGATAAGCTGCCCCCCATTTTTGGTGAAGTACTTAAATGCGCTGTTGCCCGGACTTGCCAACCAAATATGTGCTAAACCCGCTTCTGCGCCTTGAGTTTGCGCACATTCAATCGATTTACTTAATAGTCTGCTGCCAATTCCACAGCCCTGCATTGTGGGGTCTACCGTATTACATTTGAAATAGCATACGGTATTTGGATCTACTGGCCAAAGGGAAGGGCTGCACCACTCATCTGCTTCCCATTGCGTATGCGCAAAGGTGAGCCTGAAACCAACAACTTTTTGTTTGTATAGGGCTACCCAGCTAGCATTAGTATTGCCAACAAAGCTCTTTGCATAGTAATCAGCAAGTAGCTCGTTGGTTAGGTAGTTATCTCCGTGCACGTGATTGCCAAGAGCAATCACCCCTGCAAAAAACTCAGGCGCTAGAGACTCGTAGCTGATATCACTTTGAATTATGTGGCTCAAATGATTTGTGGGCTTCATACTTTTTCTTTACGCGGGGCGTTTTTCATCCCGTCAAGGTGCACATCCAAGGCTTCAACTGATATCAATATTTCTCTTACCGACATCCATAGTGAATAGAGAAGCGATACTAAACTTGCAGCAAACACCCAGTTTCCTACCTGTTGATAGGTGAGGTATATCGCTAGCATGGATACTACACAAAGAAAAAAACTACCCACACCTGCTATTTGCATTCGCTTAATAAGTTGAATACGTAATCGAAGGTTTTTTATTTGTGCTTGAGTATTATCATCTCTCTCTTCTTTTGAAAAGTTTCGGATAATAGTTGCAAGCGTTAAAAAGCGATTGGTATAGGCTAGAAGCAATAAAGAAATCGCCGGAAATAACATGGCCGGAGTAGCAATATCTATTTTCATGGGTGTTTCATACAATCGTCGAGTAAAAAGAGTGTATCACAGGGGCTCAGTTACACACAGTAATCAGCCAAGAGGTTGAACTTACAACATCTTTAGTGCAAAAGACTAATACGAAGGAGAAGGCGGAATATTGAGTCTACATTCGGTCAACTGTCATGCCAGCGGCACTCCAGCCTAACATATCGCCTTCTAAATGCATGACTTCAGAAAAATCGAGTTCTTCCAATACTTTCATTGCCAGTTTGGCTCTTCTGCCTGAACGACAATAAATGATAATAGGCTTGTTTTTGTGGCCTTCTAATTCGCTAAGGTAGTCATTGATATTTTCATGGGGCATATTTACTGCGCCAGGAATGTGACCATCGGCGAATTCTTGCGGAGAGCGAACATCAATAAGGAGCCAGTCGTTGTTCGCAACTCGCTCGATAAGATATGGTGATGCGGCAACAGAGGCTTGCGCGGTCGCTTTTGCTGTGCACTGAAGCGACACAAACAATGCAACACTGATAACAACTAGAAAACCCGCAACAACAATCCGCATGAATAAAAACTCTTACCTTTTTATAGAAGATTAGAACCTGCTCTTATTCTGTTACACAAAGGCGCTTAAATTGAGCCAAGTCGGTGTGTATCAATTGAAAACAGCCCAGCAGGTCTAGACTTAAGTATAACGCTTATGCGCTTTCTTTAATACCTTTACAGAGTACTTTTAGTTCATTTATTAATCGCAATGAAAACCGACTGGTGACGTCTGGATCCACGACAATTAAGGGGGCTTTGAGGAAAGAGCGATGATCACGCCAGAATACCTCAAGTTCTGAATGCGTACTTTTAGATGCCGCAATGAGTGCATGAGGTTGGCGAGTAAGTACATCTTTTAATGCGACTTGAGGATAGTCTACAGGGCTGTCTGCAAATAATGTTTGAGCACCACACACATTCAGCAGTTGGTTACCCCACGCGTTGGGACCGATGGTCATAAGTGGAGCAGTCCACGAATAATAAAATACTGGTATAAGCGAGGATTTGTCGTATTTACTTCGAAGTTCGGCCAGTTCGTTGAGAAAATCATTGGAGAGCTGGGTCGCCTGCTTTTGCGTATTTGTAAGTGCCCCAAGCCTTTTAATTTCGCTGGCTATATCAGTGATATTTTCGACCTTACTGCTAAATACGTTTAGACCCATCGAGGAAAGCTTATGGATATCTTGCGGCTTATTGCCTCCATCCCATGCAAGAATTAAATCAGGTTCTAATGCCACAATGGTAGCGATATCGGCACCTTGAAAATCCGCCACCCGCTTAATATTTTTCGCGGCGTCAGGATAGTCGCTATAGTCGCTTACACCTACAAGGTTAGGGCCTAAGCCCAAACTAAATGCCCATTCGGTAAGGTGGGGCGCAAGGCTGACTATCTTTAGCTCGACGGAATGTGATAAGGCGCTTGATTCCGAGCTTGGTGCAACATCGGCAGAAGCAAATTGATCAGAATTAGCTAGGTGTATTGTCTCGGCATCTGATTCTGAGTTAGCAAATGTGAGAAGAGGTAAATAGCTTAAAATTACAAAAAAAATGGTTTTCATCATAACTGCTGTTTTCATTGGGCTACGGCCATTGCCAGCATAGCTAACGATGCGAAGGCGCTAACCGCAATCATGGCATGAGTGACGGTATTTTTGGCCGTCAACATGTGAGAGTACTTTACCTCGTTAGCGCCTCCCACGCGGGTGTATCGAATCTTCTTGTTGGCATAAATTGCTGGTCCGCCGAGTTTAATATCAAGCACACCGCCCATAAGCGCAAGCAGTAGCGACGTTTTATCTTTCACTGGGGAGCGCTTTATGGCGCGAAACCCTTTAATAGGATGGCTGACCAGTAGTGTTGCTAGACCACCAATGACCGCGGGCGGCATATTAAGTAAGTAAACAAGGTTACGTACGGGTTTGGCAAAGAAAGTCATTGCAGGGGTTCGGTAATGCCACTGCCAAGATGTGAGCAAAAGCAATCGATAAATGAGTGCGCCTATGGGGCCTGCCACTACAAAGTAGAAAATGACGCCGCAATAAAGATAAAGAAACTTCAGCCATAGCGATTCTATCGCGGCTTTGGCAATTCCTATATCGGAAAGTGAATCGCATTGACGTGCGGTAATGGTTTGCGCCATTTCACGTGCGAGGGATTTTTTATTTCTTCCCACACTCGCCAGCACTTTTTTGTACTGTTGACGCTGGTAACCGTAGTCGAGCAGTGCGACAAGAATAATCGCCTCAAAGAATACGGGGTATTGGGCCATGTACACCAAAATGGCAACACATACTACCAATGGCGCAAGAAGAACTAGGGCGGCTAATGAGCCTGAAATATAGTGCTGAGACCTACCGTATTCGCGAGAGGGCACCACTTTGCGCCCCATTTGCTGAACGAGGTAGCGCATGAGCGTTAATGGATGAGTACTTTGGGGCCAGCGCCATAATGCGTCAACGGCGATAGCCAGCCAAAGTACGAATAGCGACTGGTATTGCGGGTCGCTAATTACCTCTGTCATCTTATTTTGCGAGAGCCTTAATCATTGCCATAACTAATTGTGCTGAGTGTTTAGCGGCAGTGTCTAGATACTCTTTAAAGCTCACTGACGACGTTTTTCCTGCAATATCCGACAATGAACGAATGACAAGGAAAGGCGTGTCGAGCATATGGCAAGTTTGACCTATAGCTGCACCTTCCATTTCAACCGCTTTCATGTCTGGGAAGTTTTCACGCAGTTCTGCTACAGCTTCGTCGCTACCGATAAACGCATCGCCCGTACAGATTAAACCTGTTGTCGACTGAAGCGACGTAATGCCTGTGGCAGCACTACGAGCGGCTTCCATTAACCTTGTATCGCAACGGAAATCTTCAGGCATACCTGCGCATTGACCGAGCTTGTAGCCAAAATGGGTTAAATCGGCATCATGGTGAATAACGTGACTGGCGATCACTAAGTCACCGATGTTTAGATTCTTGTCGAAACCTCCGGCAGAACCGGTATTGACAACAGCATCAGGGGCGTACTGTTCGATAAGTACAGTAGTAGCAATTGCTGCAGCCACTTTACCAATACCGCATTTTACTAGCACCACTTCTATGTCGTTAAGTGTACCTTCGTAAAACGTCAGGTGCTTCCACTGGGTTTCTTTTACATTCCAAAGTGACGCTTTAAGTAGCGCAACTTCTTCGTCCATTGCACCTAAAATACCAATTTTTTTCATAACTTTACCGACGGTGTTGAGGGAGTTTAACGCGTGAATACGCTGTTGAATGCGTTAATTGTATAAGGAAAACGGGCAAACTGACAGAAAAATGCCTCTGTTACCGCTATTTGAGAGTAAGAAAATAGCAAAGCAACAAAGGCCAGGGGAAGTGGGGCTTATGTCTTAAGCTGCAGCTGGTCTGCTTGAACGCACTGGGCGAGTCGGGCGCTTTGGTGGCTCTGGATTATGGGTTGGCAGCTGTGCCATTTTTTGCTGTAAACGGCGATATGGAATGAGTTTGTTTTCCAAACACTCGCGAATATCGTCAACGGTATAACCAGATTTCACTTTAATTCTTGCATGAGGAAGGCCGGCAGCATCAAGTGCTCCGGTTACAAACCAGTCTTTTTGTGATTTATAACCATCTTTGCCTTGGCTATGAACTAAGTCGATAGCAAGAACAGGACTCATGTCGTGTTTATCTACTAATACAAAGTCGAGCTGTCTGCTAGAAGCTCTGCTGATGGCTTGGCTTGCCGTCTTTTTATTTGCAGACTGGCGAACCGCCACTAAATCGTTAAGACGCACACGGCACACTATGCGAAACTCTCTTCCCATAGCCTGTTCGATAAGGTTTAAAAAAGAGTGCTCAACGGGGGTGAACAATTGCGGCTTTCGCCTAAATGGAAATGCGACACCGCCGTCTGACAACTTTATGGCACCCAGTGCAACGACAATAAGTAACATCATTAGAATAATTGCCAATTCCATCGTAACCCTCGCAAATTTCAATAGTTAAAGCCCACGGAATGCATAATAAAGAAGCCCGCTAAAGTGTTTATATCGAAAAAAGCTTGGGCTCCGTTTGCAGTTTGAGCGTCATAAAAATGACACTCACTGTTACCGTGGAGTAGTTATTGATGATTTTGCAAAGCAGATGCCAACATGAGTAGATTTCGTAGTTGTCTTGCTAAAAGGGCTTATTTCGTTGTGGATGTAACAAGAATATCCACTTGAGAGCCAGTATTATCTGGGCTGATTATTACTCTGACCCCTTTATCTTCTGAGGATAACAACGTGCGGCCGCTAATTGGTGTGTGAGTTTTTAAAGCGGGGTGCGCCGTTTGGTAAACATTCAGTAATTCACTCGGGGAGCGAGGAGAGTGGTAAACCATTACTGCCGTCTTGCTTTCGTCAAATGCTTGGCATTGTCTTGCATCATCAGAAATCTTAACTTGCTGAAAATCAGAAGGGCAAGACATGATGCTTGGCTTACTAGGTGAAGAGTTGACGCTTTGTTTCTTAGTTTGGTTGTTAACTTGCGCATTTAATGAAGCGTCAACAGCAATGGTATCAGCTAAGCTGGCATTGCTCGCTGCTATCGCCAGTGTTAGACAAAATGTAAGTTTCTTAATGTTTAAATGCTGCATAGATAGATTCTTCACCCGATGTGCGATGTCTTTAATTGCTTAAACGATAGTAGAGTCGTAACGCTCGCGCTTCAACTAAACCTTGGTCTATTAACGTATACTTTTAGCGTTTTCCGTATTATCGAAGTGTGCATAAAAAAAGCTCGACAGCAGAACTATCGAGCTTTTCGTGAATGGACAATAGGCCTTAGTTAGCGAAGGTTAAACGCCAATATAGTCCATAATCCCTTCTGCGGCTTTACGGCCTTCGTCGATAGCAGTAACAACCAAGTCACTACCACGTACCATATCGCCACCGGCAAAGACTTGCGGGTGAGAGGTCTGGTAAGCAAATTTGCCAGCAGATGGCGCGCGTACGCGACCTTTTTCATCAAGCATAATGCCGAAGTCAGCAAACCATGGCGCAGGGCTGGGCTGGAAGCCGAAGGCGATAATTACCGCGTCTGCTTCTAGTACGTGCTCTGAACCTTCCACTTCAACAGGGCGGCGGCGACCATTGGCATCCGGTGGCCCCATTTCGGTTTTAACCAGCTTAACACCACATGCCTTACCGTTTTCATCTACTGCAATGTCTAGCGGCTGAAGATTGAATTTAAACTCAACCCCTTCTTCTTTCGCATTAACAACTTCGCGGCGTGAACCAGGCATGCTTTCTTCGTCACGGCGGTATGCACAGGTAACTTGGGCAGCGCCTTGGCGGATTGACGTGCGAACACAGTCCATGGTGGTATCACCACCACCTAGCACAACAACACGCTTGCCTTTCATGTCAACAAAATCAGCAGGATCTTTTTCAAGACCCATTACGCGGTTGGTGTTGGCTATAAGGAAAGGAAGTGCATCATATACGCCTTCAACTTCTTCGTTATTGAAGCCACCTTGCATAGACTTGTACGTACCCATGCCTAAGAAAACAGCATCGTATTTATCAAGCAAATCCTGGAACTGTATGTCTTTACCAATTTCAGTGTTAAGTACGAACTCAACACCCATCTCGGTAAAAATTTGGCGGCGTAGCTTGATTACGTCTTTCTCTAATTTAAAAGACGGGATACCAAATGTAAGTAGGCCACCAATTTCTTCGTATTTGTCGTAAACAACAGGTTTAACGCCGTTACGAACCAGAATATCAGCACATGCAAGACCAGCAGGGCCGGCACCTACAATCGCCACTTTCTTATCGGTCCATACCACGTCAGACATATCTGGGCGCCAGCCCATTTTGAATGCCGTATCGGTAATGTATTTTTCAATACTACCAATGGTAACAGCGCCAAAATCATCATTCAGCGTACATGCACCTTCGCACAGTCTGTCCTGCGGACATACGCGGCCGCATACTTCCGGCAAACTGTTGGTTTTATGAGAAAGTTCCGCAGCTTCTAAAATGCGGCCTTCGTTGGCCAAGCTTAACCATTGTGGAATGTAGTTGTGCACTGGGCACTTCCATTCACAGTATGGGTTACCGCAGTCCAAGCAGCGATCTGCTTGGCCTTCGGTTTGAGATTGGCTCAGCGGTTGATAAATTTCCGCGAACTCTTGTTTACGTACCATGATCGGCTTTTTCGGCGGATCGATACGTTCAACATCGACAAATTGATATACGTTCTTTGCCATAAACTAAATCCTCCTACTGAGCCTGAATGCGTAATTCAGCACTTGAACGACTGATGTGACCAAGCAAGTTTTTCACATCACTGGTTTTTGGCTTAATAAGCTTGAAGCGTTTCAGCGTTGCGGCGAAGTCAGTAAGCAACGACAACGAGTGCTCGCTTCCTGTTTCTTCGTAATGCTGATTAATTAAGCCACGTAAGTGCTCAGCAAGAATCGCTTTATCTTCAATTGGCATTACATCGACCAGTTCCGCATTTACACGGTTATCAAGGTCGTCACCATCATCCATAAGATAAGCAAAACCACCAGTCATACCTGCACCGAAGTTAACACCAACCGGACCAAGTACAGCCACGATGCCGCCTGTCATATATTCACAGCCGTTATCGCCAATGCCTTCAACTACCGCAATAGCACCAGAGTTACGTACGCCAAAGCGCTCGCCAGCACGGCCAGCAGCAAACAGCTTACCGCCTGTTGCACCGTAAAGGCAGGTGTTACCCATAATGGCGCTGTCGTGGGCGTCGTAAGAGATATTGCGAGGTGGGTGAATAACAAGCTTACCGCCGGTCATCCCTTTACCTACATAATCATTGGCATCACCTTCAAGGTGCATATGCAGGCCGCCAGCGTTCCACACACCGAAGCTCTGACCCGCTGTACCGGTAAGTTCAACTTTGATAGGTGTATCTTCAAAGTCGTGGTTACCGTGGTGTTTAGCGATTTCACCTGATAGCAATGCGCCGACAGAGCGATCCGTATTGCGGATCGGGTATTTAAGGGTAATAGATTTACCGTCAACAACCGCTTGCTGGCCGTCTTTAAGCATCTGCGCGTTCAATTCACCTTTATCGATAGGTGCGTTGGTCGTTTGTGAGCAGAATAAGCGCGTATGGTCGCCTGCTTTAGGCTGCGCTAGCAACGGAGACAAATCTAAACGGTTTTGCTTAGCGGTAATGCCATCTAGAACTTTAAGTAGCTCTGTGCGACCAACAAGGTCGTCGAACTTAGCAATACCCATAGACGCCATGATTTCACGCACTTCTTGAGCAATAAACTTGAAGTAGTTCATTACCATATCAGGTAAGCCAATGAAGTGGTCGTCACGCAGTTTTTGATCCTGCGTTGCAACACCGGTCGCACAGTTGTTCAAGTGGCAAATACGTAGATATTTACAGCCTAAAGCCACCATTGGACCTGTACCAAAACCAAAGCTCTCAGCGCCTAAAATACCGGCTTTTACTACGTCTAAGCCTGTTTTCAAACCACCGTCGGTTTGAACGCGTACTTTGTGACGTAAGCCGTTTTCAATAAGCGCTTGCTGAGTTTCAGATAAACCAAGCTCAAATGGGCTACCCGCATACTTAACTGATGTTAGCGGGCTTGCACCTGTACCGCCGTCGTAACCTGAAACGGTGATAAGGTCGGCATAGGCTTTCGCTACACCCGTTGCAATGGTGCCAACACCCGGCTCAGATACTAACTTAACGGATATAAGTGCCGTTGGATTAACCTGTTTCAAATCGAAAATCAGCTGTGCCAAATCTTCAATTGAGTAAATATCGTGGTGCGGAGGTGGAGAAATAAGGGTTACACCCGGCACAGAGAAACGCAGCTGTGCAATGTACTTATTGACCTTATCGCCGGGAAGCTGACCACCTTCACCTGGTTTTGCACCTTGCGCCACTTTAATTTGAATAACGTTGGCGTTAACCAAATAGTGAGGTGTTACACCAAAGCGACCTGAAGCCACCTGCTTAATTTTAGAGTTCTTTTCAGTTCCAAAACGAGAAGGGTGCTCGCCACCTTCGCCCGAGTTAGACTGACCGCCTAAACGGTTCATCGCAATGGCAAGCGCTTCGTGCGCTTCAGGGCTTAGTGCACCAATTGACATTGCCGCAGTATCAAAGCGAGGGAATAAGTTTTCCGGCGCTTCAACTTCGCTTATATCAATAGGGTCGCAATCAGGATTGATGGCGAGTAAGTCGCGGATGTGCGCAGGCGCACGCTCGTTAACAAGCTTCGCATATTGCTGGTAGTCGTCGTAGTTACCAGACACCACAGCCTTTTGAAGCGTACTGACTACGTCTGGGTTATAGGCGTGATATTCGCCACCGTGCACGTATTTAAGCAAGCCGCCGTGATCGACAGATTTACGCTTAAGCCAAGCAATACGGTTTAGGTTGATAAGATCTTGCTGGAAATCATCGAAGCCCGCACCTTGAATGCGTGAGGTCACACCTTTAAAGCATAACTTCATCACTTCGTTGTTAATACCCACTGCTTCAAACAGTTTAGAGCTACGGTAGCTAGCAACAGTGCTAATACCCATTTTCGACATGATCTTGTACAAGCCTTTGTTGATACCCTTACGGTAGTTCAACGTGGCCTGCATAGGAGAAATATCTAGCTCGCCTTTTTCACAAAGCTGCTCAATAGTTTCATATGCTAGGAATGGGTAAACCGCAGTGGCACCTAAGCCAATCAGCACCGCGAAATGGTGTGGATCGCGGGCACTTGCTGTTTCAACAACAACGTTAGCATCGCAGCGTAATGACTTTTCAACTAAGCGACGTTGTACCGCACCAACTGCCATTGCTGCAGGGATAACCAAGCGATTTTGTTTAATGTTTCTGTCAGACAGAATAACGAACGCAGCACGCTTGTTTTTAACCAGCATTTCTACTTCGTTACAAACGCGCTCGATGGCTTTCTTCAAACCTTCTTGCGGCGCATACTGAAGCTCCACGACTTCTGAGTAGTAGTTGTCTGGGTTAAATTCGCGCAGTTGCTTAAGGTCGGTATACATTAGCACTGGCGAGTCAAACAATACGCGGTCAGCGTAACCTGAGGTTTCGCTAAATACGTTTTGCTCGCGGCCAATACAGGTTGCCAACGACATAACGTGGTTTTCACGTAGCGGGTCGATAGGCGGGTTAGTAACCTGTGCGAATTGCTGACGGAAATAGTCGTAAACTGTACGTTGACGCGAGGACATAACCGCCATTGGCGTGTCATCACCCATTGAACCAACGGCTTCTTGGCCGTCTTTCGCGAGTACTTTTACAACTTGTTGAATTTCTTCATAGCTGTAGGCGTGTAGCTTGTGGTACACCGCCATGGCATCGTCGTCAAACACACGTTTACCAATTAATGACGCGTCAAGCTTTTCAATTGGTGTAAGTCGACGAATATGCTTGTCTAGCCACTCTTTATAAGGATGGCGTGCTTTTAAGTCTTCATCAATTTCAGTAGAGCGCCAGATTTTGCCTGTGTAAGTGTCTACAGCAAGCATTTCACCTGGGCCTACACGGCCTTTTTCAATTACGTCAGCTTGCTCGTAATCCCAGATACCTACTTCTGAGGCTAGGGTAATGAAACCGTTCTTAGTAATAACGTAACGTGCAGGACGTAGACCATTTCTATCAAGGTTACAGGCAACGTGGCGACCGTTAGTTAAAACGATACCCGCTGGGCCATCCCATGGTTCCATGTGCATAGAGTTGAACTCGTAAAATGCACGAAGATCATCGTCCATGGTCTTGTTGTTTTGATAGGCGGGTGGAACAAGTAACCGCATAGCACGGAATAAATCCATACCGCCGGCTAAGAATAGCTCCAGCATGTTATCCAGCGAGGATGAGTCCGATCCTTCAGTATTAACGAAAGGGGCTGCATCTTTAAGATCTGGAATAAGTGGCGTTGCGAATTTAGCAGCACGTGCCATGGCCCAGTCGCGGTTTCCTTTAATGGTGTTAATTTCACCGTTGTGCGCAAGGAAGCGGAAAGGCTGAGCAAGCGGCCAGCGTGGTAGTGTATTTGTTGAAAAGCGTTGGTGGAAAACGCAAATTGCGCTTTGCATACGCTCATCGGCAAGATCGTGATAAAAGGCGGGTAAATCTTTTGGCATTACCAAGCCTTTGTAGATCGTTACCAAGCCCGACAAACAAGCTACGTAAAAATCGGGATCTTTCTCAAGACGTTTTTCAGCGCGGCGGCGGATCATATACAAACGACGCTCAAGGTCGCGTTTTCTCCAACCTGCTGGCGCGTTCACAAATACCTGTTCAATTTGTGGAACACCCGTTAGCGCTAATTCACCCAGTACTGAGTGGTCGACAGGCACTTCGCGCCAACCCACTACTGAAAGTGTTTCTTTTTCTAGTTCTTCATTAAGTACTTCACGCGCGGCTTGCGCAAGTACCGGGTCCTGACTTAAGAAAATCATGCCCACGCCGTATTTTTTGCTGAGTTTCCAGCCATTTTCTTCGGCGATTGCATGGAAGAACGCATCCGGTTTCTGTAGTAATAAACCACAGCCGTCACCGGTTTTCCCGTCGGCGGCGATACCGCCACGATGCTGCATACGGTCAAGACCGTGTATTGCAGTAGTTACCAATTCATGACTGGCTTCCCCATGAGTGTGAGCGATTAAGCCAAACCCACAGTTGTCCCGGGAATCATTGGGATTATATAAACTCATCTCTTAACTCCTTCAACCTTTTGACTGGGCAAGGTATGCGTTGCGTGTAGATGCGCCTAGGTTTGCGTATCACAACATTATTAGACGTCTTTTATGCCTGCGAGCGGTATTGCTCGCGGCGTGCGCCTTTCTTGTCGTTATTTTATTATTAGAGGATTCCAGTCGTTTCCGCATTTTTATGCATTATTGCGATGCGGGCCGTACAAAATACCCACATTAAAAACTAAAATCAAACGCTAAAAGTATAAGCTTTATAGTGAATTAGTATAAATATAATTAAATATATATTAATCAGTTGCTTACGTGTCGTCATTTATATTTGTAACAAAAATGTTATCAGTATTGCAAAGTGAATAACTCATCCCTTATAAATGATATTACTTCTCATTTGCGTTTTATTAATGAATAAATATGCTTCGAAATTGATGTTTTATGTTGTCAATAGCGGTTTGCGGTGTATTTTTATTAATTTGTAAAGCTATGGTTCCACTAATATAAGTAGTTTGCTATATTGGTTGAAAATTAACCACAGGTAAGGCCCGTGGTGCGCTGAAGGATGTTGATAGAGAGCCCTGTGTGTGAATTGAGTGTACGCTTATGTGGAAGGCGAAGAATAAAAATTCACTGTGGTGGCGTGCTGTTAAGACAATAAGGATTATTGTATGAATACACTACATGCTTCACCACTGCCTTTATTTAGTATAGATGATCATATTCTAACTGGCGACAATATCACCTTCAGGCTTTCTCCTAACACATCTGGGCGTTTTCAATCTGGATCTCCCGATACTATTGTTATTCATTTTACCGCCGGTAGTAGCCTTTCATCTTCGGTGAATGTCTTGACCAATGCTGATAGCGGTGTGTCAGCTCACTTTGCCGTTGGACGCAATGGTGACATTGTTCAAATGCTTCCGACTAATAAAATAGCGTGGCACGCAGGAGAAAGTTATTACGAGGGGCGTAGTGGCTTGAATCAGTACTCTATCGGCATTGAATTAGACAATGCCGGCCAGCTTAAGGCTAGAGGAGACGGCACCTTTGAAAGTTGGTTTGGCGAAATTTTTGGCGAGAATGAAGTATTAGCTGCCCAGCACATTAACCAACAGTCTATGGGCTATTGGCACAAGTACACCGACGTACAAATTGTTAGGACGCTATCGCTGTGTAAAGCGTTGTGTAGCCACTACAACATCTCTACTATCGTCGGGCATGAAGAAATAGCGCCGTCACGAAAGGTCGATCCTGGCCCCGCTTTTCCCCTTCAAAGACTCAAAGCCGCTGTTTTGCAAAGTGATAGTGAAAGGTGGGCAACTGAGTCAAGTGATTCGAATTCACAGCGAGAGGCGCATGATCAAATTCAGCGGGATCTCGCTAGCCCTGTAAAGCGGGTGGCCAATGTAAGTGCCAATTCGCTGAATGTGAGAAAAGGGCCAGATGTTTCGTACCCAACTGTCGAGAACGGTTTGAATAAGGGCGAAGTGCTAAAAATACTGGAAAAGCGAGGGGAGTGGGCGAAAGTGTCTTACACGAAGGTGGGATGGGTGAATACCAAATACATTAATGAAATTACTGAAAAGTCGCCTTTCAAATCCTAATTCTGAGCAGGGCCACAGAGTTATGCTTTGACAAACCGCATTCCCGAAAAGAGGAAAGCCTGATAGGATAACCGCAAAATAAGCTTAAATTAGACGTACATGCATTCAGATTCACCAAACGATTCTTGGGCAATTCGCTTTGCCCAATTTGTTCAGCGTTTTGGCACTCTAAAGCTCAGCATATTGTTTGTTGTTCTTTCGCTTGTGTTTACGCTAGGGGGCTCATACGTAATTCGCGTGAGCATGGGAAGCCAGGTTCAGCCCGATGACTTCATCAGTGCTGTAGTACTGACCATGTTATCTGCGCCTTGGGTACTTTATTTCTTTAGTGAGTTAATCAAGCAATTAGAAAACTCACGTACCAACTTAAAGGAAGTGGTAAGCCAGTTGGAAAGTTTGCGTGAAGAAGATGTCTTTCTTAACCGCGAACTTCAAAGCAACATCAGACAGCTTAATCACGAGATAGAGCAGCGCAAGCAAGCACAAGAAGAGCGTGAGGCGCTGTTTAAAGACTTAGAAAAAGAAATTCAGGATAAATCAGAACAAGAAGCACAAGCACGCCGCTTATCAACCTTGTTACGTTCAATCATCGATGCCTCACCAGACTTAATATATTACCGAAATGAAGAAGGCAGGTTTGCTGGTTGTAACCGTATAGCGGAGCTTATGACGGGCAAAACCGAGCAAGAGCTGCTTGGCTTAACGCCAAAAGACGTATATGAGGAAGAGCTTGCCCGCCAAATTGTAGCGAGTGATCACGAAGTTCTAGAAACCAACGCCAGTATCACAGAAGAGCTGTGGCTTCGCTTTGCTGATGGACGTCGTCGTTACTTCGAAATGAAGCGTGTACCTTTCTTCGATAAAGACGGTAATCGCCTTGGCTTGTTGTCGTTCGGTCGAGACATGACTGAGCGTAAGCAGGCTGAAAATGCTGCTGCAAAAGCAAGTACCGACAAAACTCGCTTTATCGCAACCATAAGTCATGAGCTACGCACACCGCTAAACGGTATTGTGGGCTTAAGCCGTATGCTGCGTGATACCGAGTTGAGTGAAGAACAATTTAACTGGGTAAGTACGATATACGCCAGCGCTATAACATTAGGTAATATTTTTAACGATATTATCGACCTTGATAAGTTAGACAGAGATAAGCTTGAGCTGAGTCTAAAAACCATATCGTTGAAAGACTTTACCGAAGAACTTAGCAGCATTATTCGTCTACTTGCAGCCGACAAACAGCTAGAGCTTAAAACGACAATTAACGAGCCGCTTCCCCGTCTTGTTGAAATAGATGGTACGCGCCTTCGTCAGATATTATGGAACATCCTGTTTAACGCAGTGAAGTTCACACAAAAAGGTCACGTAAGTTTAACGGTTTCATCGACGAAACCTGATGGTGATAAGGCGTATGTGACATTTGTGATTGAAGACACGGGCGTAGGTATTCCTGAAAGCGAAATTGATAAGATTTTTGCCATGTACTATCAGGTTGATCACCCTGACCACCAATCGGCCACAGGTACCGGTATTGGATTGGCAATTTGTAAGCAAATGGTCGACTTGATGAAAGGTGAAATTCACGTTTCAAGTAAAGTGGGTAAAGGCACCCGTTTTGAAATTGTGTTGCCTGTTCAAATTTCTAATAGCCCGATGAAAGTCGCGCAGCTTCAAGTGACAGGGCTCAATATCTTGTTAGTAGAAGATATTGAATTGAACGTAATGGTCGCTAAAGCCTTGCTCGAGAAGCTTGGCCAGAAAGTCGATGTAGCAATGACCGGTCAAGAAGCCATAGACAAAGTCAGGGAAAACCAATACGACCTTATCTTGCTTGATATTCAATTGCCTGACATGACAGGATTCGATGTGGCAAGTACGATTATTGAAGAAGATCTGGTTATGCAAACGCCTATCGTGGCGCTAACGGCAAACGTCATTAAAAAGCGTGATGAATACTTAGAAAACGGTATGGATGACGTTATTGCGAAGCCGATTAAAAAATCTCGCGTTATCGAGGTGTTTAACGAGCTGTTCCATGCACCACCTGCACCGCTTGAAATTGATGGCGAAGTAGAGCGCCCCGAACCTAACAAAACATTAAGTAACATTTTAGATATGGACTTGTTACAGATGTTAGTTGATACCATAGGGGATGAAATGGTGCGCGCTAGCGTTAAAGTATTCCAAGAAAAAATGCCTGAATACATGGAAATACTGCAGCTAAGCTTAAGTGCGGACGAAAAGTCAGAAGTGTGCTCACAGGCTCACAAAATTAAAGGCGCCGCTGGCTCTGTTGGTTTGGCTCGTGTACAGCGTATTGCTAATCAAATTCAACAGGGCGACCACCCTACATGGTGGGAGAACGTGCATGATTGGGTGGAAGAGCTACAAATGGCGGTTCAGCACGACATGAAGGCACTACACGATTGGCTGAATGAACAGCAGGTTGATGATTAGTTAGCATAACGCGCTCTTTAATAGGAAACGTAAAAAAGAGGGCTTGCCCTCTTTTTTGTTATAAAAACTGCGCTAGAGAAAGCGTTCAGAGCAGCGTTGCTAAGTAGCTAAGCCTCTCCTTAAAAAAAGCGGCAGGCTGATCTTATTTATACAGTGGTAAAAGGAATTAATGCGATGACAATTAGCGCACAACAAGAAACCGTGTTTTCAAATAATCAGCTCAGTGTTGAGGAAATTCCCTCACTTCAAACGCTCGCGTTACTTCCTATATCCAAAAAGTACCGGACACTAAATATCCTCTCCATTGGATTGATAGCCTTAGTGCTAATCGGTATTGCTTCTGCGTTACGATTCCAAAGCTTTTGGTCATTGCCAGAAGGACTGCTGCAAGCCTACCCGTATGTTGTTGCTGGTATCGTCGCTGTAGGCTCTCTATGGGCGCTGTACCACTTTTTTGCTGATGTACGCATATTTTATGCGATTCGAGAGCAAGACATCAGTAAGCAGTCAGGGCTAATTTTTAGAAAACTTTCGTGCCAACCTATTTTGCGTGTTCAGCATGTAGAGGTTAATCGCGGTCCATTGGACAGGTGGGCGGGTCTTGCCTCACTTCAGGTGTTTTCGGCTGGTGGTGAAATGCACACGTTTGAAATACCTGGGTTAAGCATTGAAAGGGCAGAGCAGTTGCGTGAGTTCATTCTTGCTCATAAAGACATAGGTGCACGCTAATGACGGTATCAGAAACGCCCTCACACCAAGCGCCTACACTTAATCAGTCAAAAGAGCTGAAAGAAGATGCTGCGCTCAAGTCCCATGGGCAAGATGCTAATATGGAAGAACCGAAACTTAAAGTAGAGACGGGTGATGAGTGGCAGCGCCTCTCTCTAATTTCTATTTTGTATTTTACTATTCGCAATTTTACCAACTCGGCTCAAGTGCTTATTTATACCATTCCCGCCTTAGCCATATCGTTCAATATTTGGGATAACCTGCTGTCGCCTGAAGTACTAATCGGTGCTGGAATCCTCTTTTTATCTACCAGTGTCAGCGGCGTAATAAGCTTTTTAATGTACAAGTTTCGCGTGCACAACCAGCACGTTGAGATTCATCATGGCGTGTTTCAACGCCGCTATACCAACTTGCCCTTGTGGCGTATTCAAAACGTTAAGATAGAACGCCCTTTTTATTACCGACCTTTTGGATACGCGCTAGTGGTGCTTGATACAGCAGGAAGTGGGAAAGAAGAAGCTAAAATTGTAGCGGTTCCTGAAGGTTATGCTGAAGCGCTAAAAAAGCAGGTGTTGTATGAAAAAGCGCTGCACGATGAGGGTGACCTGGATTGTTTGCCAAATGAAGATTTATCCGACGAGCAGAGTTCGTCTTTTCCCTCGCCACGAACACGCGCTAAAGCGGTAGATTCTTCCCATTCAAATGAAGAAGTATTAAATCGACGGTCCGTGAAAGACATTATTATTCACGGTATCACCAACAATCGCGTGTGGATCATACTGGGTGCTGCGGCACCTTTCTATGACGATGTGTTCGGTCTGGTTTCAGAGTGGTTAGCCGATAAAGGCTTGCAGCTTAATCAGCTGGTTGGTGAACAAACGGTTGCGTGGTGGCAATTTGGATTGTATGCCTTTGTCATTCTCATGATGCTTATGGCGTTAGTGGCACTGCTGAGTGTTGGTGGCGCGCTTTTCACTTTTTACGGCTACACACTTTCACGAACAGGTGATCGCTATATCCGTCGCAGCGGCTTGCTTAATAAACTGGAAGTCAGCATGCGAGCTTCACGCATCCAAATGATTACGGCGAAGCAAGACTGGCTGGATAAAATACTAAAGCGGGTGAATTTGTATTTTGAGCAGAACTCAACGGCTGGGCAGCAAATGCAAGAACTGATGTCGCCAAATAAGCTTATTGTGCCATCGGTAACCGAAGATGAAGCCTTCGCGCTTAGTCAAGAAGTGATGCCTGGATGTGACCTGCGAGGTCAAGATTATCAAACCATTAGTAAGCGATTTATTACTTTTTGGTTGCTTGCGGGCTGGACGTTGCCTTTTATTACCTTTTTCACTATTGGCGCTGTGTCATCCCATCTAGATATTATGCTAGGTTCACTCGTTGTCTTTAGTGCGGTATCGCTGTTACTCACGCTTAGGTGGTGGCGATGGGGTATAGCCTACGACAGTAAGTACGTTTATATAAGGCGAGGTAGAATAGGCATCGACTATCAATGCTTTGAGCCCTATAAAGCGCAGCAAGTTATCGTTAAGCAAAGCGTGTTTATGAAGCGAAGAAAACAGGCCACCGTTAAGTTTGTACTGGCTTCGGGGGCGGTGACTGTGCCGTTTCTACCAGAAGACTACGTTAATAAACTAGCAGATAGTGTGCTATTCGAGGTGGAGTCAACCAGAAGGTCTTGGATGTAACGTACACTGTTTCTTTGAGCGCTGCTTTTTTATACGTTTTTTATGCAAATAGACCGAGTTTATGTAATGGTAGGTATTTAGTTGCTTAACCTTGCGTCTATATGGATATTCTTGATTACAGTGTCATCGCGATTTACCTCATCACGTTACTCGTCATCGGCTTTAGCTTGCGTGGACAGCAGTCAAAGAAAGATTATTTTCTCGCTGGAAGAAGCTTAAGTTGGAAACCGCTGTTACTTTCAGTGATGGCGACGCAACTCTCGGCGGTCAGTTTCATTTCCGCTCCTGCATTTGTCGGCTTCCGTGAGGGTGGAGGGCTGATTTGGCTCTCTTATGAACTGGCAGTTCCGTTAGCCATGCTTTTACTCATTACCACCGTGTTGCCTACATTATACCGAAGCGGTGTGGTGAGTATTTATGACTATCTTGAGCGACGTTTCTCTACCTCTACCCGTATTTGTATCAGTGTTGTGTTTCAACTTAGCAGGGCCTTCGCTACCGGCATAATGGTTTACGCGCTATCCATTATATTGCAAGGAACCATGCAGGTTTCATCCACGCAGGCAATATTACTCATTGGTGTGATTACCGTTTTGTACTCCTTACAAGGAGGCATGAAAGCAGTTGTATATGGTGACGCGGTACAAATGGTTGTCATCGTTTTGGGCACAGCTATTTGCATTGCTTTTGGTCTTAACGCATTAGGCGGTTGGGAGCACTTTTTACAGTTACTTCCAAGCGAGCGGGTCTCTACCCTTAATTTTTCATCTCTGGGTTTTGATGGTGACGGCTTCGGCTTTTTTCCTATGGTGCTAGGTGGCGTGATCCTTTACGCCTCATACTACGGTTGTGATCAATCAGAAGCACAGAGGGCATTGTCAGCGAAATCGGAAAGCGATCTTAAAAAGATGATGTTAGCCAATGGCATTTTCAGGTTCCCTATAACACTTCTATATTGTTTAGCAGGCTTGGTGGTCGGCACACTTGCGTTTAACGAGGCCAACTTGCTATCGCAAATTCCTCAAGATAATCCGGACTGGCTTATGCCGGTCTTTATTCTTAATTATTTACCTCATGGGCTTATCGGCTTGCTTGTGGTCGCTATTCTTGCTGCAGCCATGTCATCATTGAGCTCAGCAATAAACTCTCTTGCCGCTGTTTCACTTGAAGATTATTTCAAACTCACACGGAAACGCGCAAAACCTGAAGGCTACCTGAGTCATGCTAAGTTTGCGGGCTTGCTTTGGGGAGGGATTATTTTGCTGCTTTCGCTTAATGCTGGCGATATAGCGCCTACCGTAATAGAAGCGGTGAACAAAGTGGGCTCTGTTTTTTTTGGCCCCGTTTTGGCTGTGTTTCTACTTGGCATGCTAACGAAGAAGATAAATGCCACACAGGTCAATACCGGCCTGATGTGTGGCGTGCTGACTAATTTGTCGTTCGTATTTTTTGTCGAGGACGTGTTTTGGTTTTGGTGGAATGTAACGGGGTTCGCGAGCACAGTGATACCCGCTATTATCTTGTCTGCTTTATCAGCTAATGATAAAAACGATACAGCGACGATTACCACCTCTGGTCAACGTTGCTTACTGATTGATAAGCCGATTGCCACCCTATTGGTTGGCTATTTTTGCTTATTGGTCGTTGTTTGCTACTTAATGCCGCGTTGGCTGCAGTAGACTCAGTGATTTACGCCTCTACTGTTTTGGCGACTGCGTCTCTCAGAATAACCTGATCTTTGCCCGCGTGCTTAGCTTCGTACAAGCGCGCGTCAGCCACTTCTAACTGCGACTCCAAGCACTTGTGCTCCTCAGTACATACACCGATACTGCACGTAATATTAAACTTGTGATTGGTAAAAATAGTAGAGCGCACTGCATCCATAAACGCTGAAAGCGCCGATAAATACACCTTGGGCGGCCTCACCGATACCACCGTAAATTCTTCGCCACCGTAGCGCACAATTAGGTCGTCAGGGAAGTAATCTTTTAACAATGCAGCAAATTCCTGCAATAACATGTCACCCGTTTTATGGCCGTACGTATCGTTTACGCTCTTGAAGTTGTCAGCATCGATCATAGACACAATGACATCCTTTCTCGACGCTTTATTTGCAAATAACTCTTCTGCTCTTTCGTAGAGAAAACGGCGATTATATACCTTGGTTAGCGGGTCTAAGTTTGCTGAATTTCTAATAGTTTGAATCATTTCTTGTGATTCAAGGTTTTGCATAATTCTGCAGTAGAATTCTTCGTGATAAAACGGTTTGGACAAGAAGTCATTGGCGCCGCTTTTAATGAATTTCGAAGTCAACACGCTATCGCCGTTTGCCGATAAACCGATAAATACCAAGTCTTGCATGCGTTTTTCGTGGCGTATTGCTTTAACCAGTTCATAACCGTCCATATTGGGCATACGGTGATCGGCAATAACCATTTTAATATCGCGGTGATTATCAAGCTCTTCCAACGCTTCTAAGCCATCGTTCGCTTCATGCACCTGAAATTGGAATTTGCGAAGTAATGAGCAAATGTGATTTCGGCTCGTTCTAGAATCTTCCACTACCAACACTTTGGTAGTGAGGTTCTTTCTTAAGCGGTCTACAAGTTTAGACACTTGAAGGTATGAATAGCGAGACTCTTTTGTGATGTAATCCAGTACGCCCTGATCGAGTAGCTGAGCACGAGTAAATTCGTCGAAATTCCCAGTAAGCACGATTGTTGGAACGTTGTAGGAAAGTGCAAGTTCAACGCTCTCGCCGTTGGGCGCGTCGGGAAGGTTTAAGTCGACGATAGCTGCCAAGTAGTCGGTATCGCTCTCGAGGGCACTTTTAGCTTCCGCAAGATCTTCGCACAGATCACACGTAAAGTGAGGATTATCCTCAATAAGTTTGTTTACAATCTTTCGGACAGTGAGACTGTCTTCTACTACAAGAACTTTATACATGTGATTTACTCTCGGCACTTAGGCTTCGATAATAACCAATTATAGACAAAAAAGCCCTCAAAGAGAGGGCGTTTTATACTTATGTCTAAATAATTTTATTCTTATGTAACATTGCGTTGTACTAACTTTGTTCAGCGGGAACACGCACGGAGCCTTCCATCAAAATACGTGCGCTTCTGCTCATTACAGCTTGCTTAATTTGCCACTTGTCGTCTTCAAACGTAGCTCTTGCTCCTACTCTAAGCGTTCCAGATGGATGCCCAAAAGTAACCGAGTCTCTTTCGTCGCCGCCAGCTGCGATATTTACAAGAGTGCCGGGTATCGCCGCAGCCGCTGCGATCGCGACTGCTGCCGTGCCCATCATAGCATGATGAAGTTTCCCCATAGACAATGCGCGAACCAATACATCAATGTCTGAACCCAAAATATCTTTGCCACTGGAAGCTTGGTAACCTCTTGGAGGTGCAACGAACGCGACTTTTGGTGTGTGCTGCCTGTTTGCAGCTTCACCCACATCATTGATGAGCCCCATCTGAACCGCGCCGTGTGCACGAATTGCTTCGAACTTGGACAGCGCCTCGGAGTCGCTGTTTATATCATCCTGCAGTTCAGTGCCTGTGTAGCCAATATCTTCTGCGTTGATGAAAATAGTCGGAATACCCGCGTTTATCATGGTCGCCTGAAGTGAGCCTACGCCTGGAACTTCAAGTGTGTCGACTAATCGTCCTGTCGGGAAGATTGCCCCTTCACCGTCAGCTGGGTCTACAAAGGCCACTTCAACTTCTGCGGCAGGGAAGGTGACACCGTCTAGTTCAAAATCGCCGGTTTCCTGTACTTCCCCGTTAGTCATTGGCACCCTAGCGATAATGGCTTTGTTGATATTGGCTTGCCAAATATTGACGGTGGCGATGCCGTTTTCTGGTATTTTACTTCTATCCACTAGCCCATTGGTTATCGCAAATGCGCCTACGGCTGCCGTTAGGTTTCCGCAGTTTCCACTCCAGTCTACGAATGGCTTGTCTATGGCTACTTGACCAAATAGGTAGTCGACATCGTAACCTTCACGTTCACTTTTGCTTAAGATAACGGTTTTGCTGGTACTTGATGTAGCACCGCCCATACCGTCGGTTTGTTTACCGTACGGATCGGGGCTACCAATTACGCGCAGAAGCAGGGCATCGCGCGCCGGACCTGGCTTTTGCGCGGCTTCTGGCAAATCGGTTAAATTGAAAAACACACCCTTACTGGTACCGCCACGCATGTAGGTAGCCGGTACTCGAAGTTGTGGCGCATACTTTGTCATGTTTTTTCCTTTCGTCGGTATGAGTGCGTTGAGGCACAGTTGAAACACGCCGTAAATACATCCTTGTAGGCTCTCGGGGCGCGTCCATGCGCCCCGAAGGTTTCAACCGTGCCTCAACGCACTCTTAAACTAAAAACTATTTTATCTGGAGAGAAGTAAGGTTGTTCGTGATTTGAAACACGCTGTGAACACATCCATGTGCGCTCCCCAGCCGCATCCTTGCGGCTGGAGGGTTTCAAATCACAAACAGCTTCCAACCAAACTAGCTGATACTAGCTACGGAGGAGGTGGATTAGTTTCAGGGCCCTCAACTCGCAAGGATGCGAGTTGGGAGCCTATAGGGACGTATTCACGTCGTGCCCTGTAACTGGTTCACCTCCTCCCACTGAAAGGTCTTCCTATCACAATCAGCTAGCTTCAGCTTCTAAGAAGTCCTTTGCAAAGCGTTGTAATACACCGCCTGCGCTGTAAATAGAGACTTCTTCTGCTGTGTCTAAGCGACAGGTTACCGGTACTTCTAGCTGCTCACCGTTTTGGCGGTTTACTACTAGCGTAAGCGTTGCCCCTGGTGACGGTTCGCCGCTTACGTCGTACGTTTCTGTGCCATCTAGCTCAAGGGTTTTACGTGTTGTGCCTGGTTTAAACTCAAGCGGCAATACGCCCATACCAATTAGATTAGTGCGGTGAATACGTTCGAAACCTTCAGCTACAATCACTTCAACACCCGCAAGGCGCACGCCCTTGGCTGCCCAGTCTCGTGACGAGCCCTGACCGTAGTCAGCGCCAGCAACAATAATCAGCGGCTGTCTGCGGTTCATGTAGGTTTCAATAGCTTCCCACATGCGCATAACTTGTCCTTCTGGCTCAACGCGCGCCAGTGAACCTTGCTTCACTTCACCGTTTTCCAGCACCATCTCGTTGAACACTTTCGGGTTCGCAAGGGTAGCGCGCTGTGCGGTTAAGTGGTCACCACGGTGTGTGGCATACGAGTTAAAGTCTTCTTCCGGTAAGCCCATTTTGTGGAGGTATTCACCTGCCGCGCTGCTGGCTAAAATAGCGTTTGAAGGCGACAAGTGATCGGTGGTGATGTTATCTCCCAAAATAGCCAGTGGACGCATACCTTTCATGGTGCGCTCAGCATCCATTGCGCCTTCCCAATAGGGCGGGCGACGAATGTAGGTGCTCATTTCACGCCAGTCATAAAGCGGGTTAATGTCTTTTCCGTAGTCAACGCTAAGGTCGAACATTGGCTCGTACACTTTTCTGAAGTGCTCTGGCTTCACCGATTTCGCTACAATAGCGTCAATTTCTTCGTCGCTTGGCCAAATGTCTTTAAGCGTTACTGGGTTGCCTTCTTTGTCGGTGCCCAATACGTCTTTTTCAATATCAAAGCGCACGGTACCGGCGATGGCGTAAGCTACAACCAGTGGTGGCGATGCTAAGAATGCTTGCTTTGCGTAAGGGTGAATACGGCCGTCGAAGTTACGGTTACCCGACAATACTGCTGTTGAGTAAAGATCGCGGTCGATGATCTCTTGCTGAATTTTAGGGTCTAGCGCGCCGCTCATACCGTTACAGGTAGTACACGCAAAGGCAACCACGCCAAAGCCTAAATCTTCCAGCTCGCTCATCAGGTTAGCTTCTTCAAGATACAGCTTAACGGCCTTAGAGCCTGGTGCTAGTGAGCTCTTAACCCACGGCTTACGGGTTAAACCGCGCGCGTTGGCATTTCGAGCAAGTAAACCTGCAGCAATTACATTGCGTGGGTTCGATGTATTAGTACAGCTTGTGATTGCCGCGATAATAACCGCGCCATCAGGCATTTTGCCTTCCTCCTCGGTCCACTTCGCTGCTATACCGCGACTTTCTAAATCGCTGGTAGGTAAACGTGCGTGTGGGTTAGAAGGGCCAGCCATGTTACGTCCAACAGCAGAAAGGTCGAACGTAAGCACCCGCTCATACTCGGCAGTTTCTAAATCATCAGCCCATAAACCTGTGTGCTTAGCATATTGCTCAACTAGCGCAATTTGCTTTTCCTCACGCCCTGTTAGGCGTAAGTAATCGATGGTTTGCTGGTCAATGTAAAACATGGCTGCAGTGGCGCCGTATTCCGGTGTCATGTTCGAAATAGTAGCACGGTCGCCCAGCGTCAGGTGCGATGCACCTTCACCATAGAATTCAAGATAAGCAGAGACTACGCGCTCTTTACGCAAAAATTCAGTTAACGCTAATACAATGTCGGTAGCCGTAATGCCTGGCTGTGGTTTGCCCGTTAGCTCAACACCTACAATATCAGGCAAGCGCATATATGACGCACGGCCCAGCATAACGCTTTCCGCTTCAAGACCACCCACACCCACAGCAATAACGCCAAGTGCATCAACATGCGGTGTATGGCTGTCTGTACCTACTAGCGTGTCTGGGAAGGCTACGCCGTCGCGAGCTTGAATAACCGGCGACATACGCTCCAAGTTAATTTGGTGCATAATGCCGTTACCCGGGGGGATAACATCCACGTTCTTAAATGCCGTTTTTGTCCAGTTGATAAAGTGGAAACGGTCGTCGTTACGTCTGTCTTCAATTGCACGGTTTTTTTCAAACGCGTCTTTCTCAAAACCAGCATGCTCTACAGCTAATGAGTGATCCACAATCAACTGTGTTGGAACTACTGGGTTAACCTTCGCCGGATCGCCGCCTTTTGCGGCAATAGCATCGCGAAGCCCCGCTAAGTCTACCAGTGCCGTTTGACCTAAAATGTCATGACACACTACGCGAGCAGGAAACCACGGAAAGTCCAAGTCGCGCTTGCGATAAATAAGCTGTTTAAGTGAGTCGGTAAGCATTTCAGGGGCGCATTTGCGCACCAAGTTCTCAGCCAGTACACGTGAGGTGTAAGGCAGCTTGGCGTAGGCGCCAGGCTCAATAGCATCTACCGCTTCACGGGTATCGAAAAAATCGATACCCGCGTTAGGAAGCGGTTTACGGTAATCAATATTCATAAAACCCCAACCTTAATCTTAAGCGCGTTCGCTAATAGCTGGCACTGGGCGTAGTTCTTCGCCGGTATATTCTGCTGACGGACGAATAATACGGTTGTCAGCGCGCTGTTCCATAACGTGTGCCGCCCAACCAGTTAGACGAGACATTACGAAGATTGGCGTAAATAGCGGTGTAGGAATACCCATGAAGTTATACGCAGAGGCGTGGAAGAAATCGGCGTTACAGAAAAGCTTCTTCTCGCGCCACATCACTTCTTCACAGCGAACAGACACAGGGTAAAGTACGTCGTCGCCCACATCGGCAGCGAGTTTTTCAGACCATTGCTTAATGATCTCATTACGCGGGTCAGAGTCTGAGTAAATAGCATGGCCAAAGCCCATGATCTTTTCTTTGCGCTCAAGCATGCCCATCATTTTTTCTTCTGCGTCATCAGCAGAGGTAAAGCCCTCGATCATTTCCATGGCGGCTTCGTTAGCACCACCGTGAAGTGGGCCACGAAGTGAGCCGATAGCACCCGTTACACAAGAATGCATATCAGATAAGGTTGAAGCGCAAACACGTGCAGTGAAGGTAGACGCGTTAAATTCATGCTCTGCATAAAGAATGAGTGATACATGCATGACTTGTTCATGAAGTTCACGTGGCTTTTCACCGTGAAGCATGTGAAGGAAGTGACCACCAATTGAATCGTCATCGGTTTCAACGTCTACGCGCACGCCGTCGTGCGAGAAGCGGTACCAGTAACAAATGATACTTGGGAAGCAAGCTAACATGCGATCCGTAACATCTTGTTGCTGGTCGAAGCTCGTTTCCATTTCAAGGTTACCCAGCATTGAACAACCCGTGCGAAGTACATCCATTGGGTGAGCATTTTTAGGAATGCGCTCTAGCACTTCTTTAAGCGCGGTAGGAAGACCGCGCATACCGCGAAGTTTTGCTTTATAAGCGTCTAGCTCAGACTGATTAGGTAGCTTGCCCTTAAGAATAAGATACGCCACTTCTTCAAATTGACAGTTTTGCGCTAAGTCTTTTACGTCGTAACCACGATACGTTAAACCAGAACCTGATTTACCTACGGTTGATAATGCTGTTTTACCTGCAACTTGGCCGCGTAAACCCGCGCCACTTAACTGTTTAGCCATCTTGTTGTCTCCGGTCTTGTAAAATTTGTAAGGTACTTTTTTAAAAATTTAGAAATAAAAATTACATTGAACTCATCAGGCGAGTGGGGTGCGAGGCACCGAGAGAGTGGGGGCGGTGCACAGGGCGTTACCCCTTTGAGGCATGGATGCCGAAACGGAGCCCCCATGGATGGGTTCACGGCGTGGTAACGCCATGTGTACTGTTCCAGCTTCAATGGTGCCTCGCACCTCACTCGCTTCCTGCTGTTTCGTATTCGTGTTAGTTCTTACCTTCTGCGAATAGAGCATCTAGTTTTTGCTCGTACTCGTGGTAGCCAAGATAATCGTACAGTTCCATGCGTGTCTGCATGCTGTCGACAACGGCTTTTTGGTCGCCGTTTTCAAGTATAGATTTGTACACCATTTCTGCTGCTTTATTCATCGCACGGAATGCACTTAGTGGGTAAAGCACCATGTCGGCACCCCATTCACCAAGCTCTTCTTTATTCCATAGTTCGGTTTTGCCGAACTCAGTGATATTGGCAAGGATCGGAACGTCTAGCGCTTCAGCAAATGCACGGTAATGTTCTTCGGTTTGCACTGCTTCGGCAAAAATACCGTCAGCACCTGCTGCAACATAGGCTTTTGCACGTTCAATGGCTTTGTCTAAACCTTCTTGTGCGAACGCGTCGGTGCGCGCCATAATGAAAAAGTCTGGGTCAGTTCTGGCGTCAACTGCAGCTTTTATACGGTCTACCATTTCTTCTGTGCTAACAATTTCTTTGTTAGGACGGTGACCACAGCGCTTTTGCGCAACCTGGTCTTCCATATGAACTGCCGCCGCGCCTGCTTTTTCCATGTCGCGAATAGTTTTGGCAATGTTAAATGCGCCGCCCCAACCGGTGTCGATGTCTACCATTAGCGGAAGATCGCACGCGCTGGTAATGCGCTGAACGTCTGCAATCACATCATTAAGTGACGTCATGCCTAAGTCCGGTAGGCCGTAAGACGCATTCGCTACGCCGCCACCTGAAAGATAAATTGCTTGGTGCCCAATAGCTTTTGCCATCATGGCAGTATAGGCGTTAATGGTGCCGACAATTTGTAGCGGTTTGTTGTTCTCTAATGCGGTTCTGAATTTCTTTCCTGCACTCATGATAATCACTCGCTTATTTGAAAGTAGGGTAGAGGTGAATTAGGTATGAAGAAGACTGAGTGGTGTTAACCATGATTAAGCTTCTTCTCAATATTATTTTTTGAATAAAGAATATGGCGACGCATTAGCATTTCAGCCAGTTCCTCGTCGCGATTGGCAATAGCGTTAACGATGTGTCTGTGTTCATCAAACGCGGTACTTACGCGAGGGCCAGCCATACCGAGCTGTACGCGATACATACGAACAAGATGGTAAAGCCCGTCTACAAGTACGCTGATGAGATGATCGTTTTTACTGCCGGTTACAATTCTGTAGTGAAAGTCTACATCGCCGGCTTCTTGATAATAGCTTTGACCGTCTTTTACTTTATCGAAGTGGCTATCAAGCAACGCCTGCATGTCGGCAATTTCTTCATCGCTCATGTAGCGTGCAGCCAAGCGGGCGGCCATACCCTCTAATGCTTCGCGCACTTGGTATAGCTGAATAAGGCCTTCGGGGGACAGTGCAACCACACGGGCACCCACGTTAGCTTTACGTTCCACCAAGTGACAGGTAGCGAGACGATTGATGGCTTCACGAATAACGGCGCGACTGACTTCATACTTTGTCGACAATTCCATTTCACTCAGCTTACTGCCTGCTGGAATGATACCCTCAACAATATCCTTTCTTAATTGAAAGAAAGTGCGGTCGGCATTGGTGATGGCTTGTTCGCTTTTTACTAACACTGTATAGAATCTTAAAATGGCTAATGTCGACAATATATGCCCATTTTGGCGTTTTTTCAACCTTGAAAGGTTTGGATTGTCGACAACGAGAGTAAGATATTAGTCTGATAGTCTTGTTTAGCGGCCTGTGTTGACAGTTGTGCAATGGTTTAATGCGATACGCAAACAGAGCCATGTGTCAATTTGCGCCCATTAGGCGAACCTTGCGCAACCATATTGATAGCTACTGCCCGGACGGAGGAGGGAATTTGGTAACGAAAGTTACATACAGAGGTTCTGAGCTAAAGAATGATTCAAGCCAATGGTGATTTGTTTAAAGTTTGTCCATCTGGTCTAGGTCTTCTTTACTTTATTCGCTTAGGTGTTGTGAAGAGGTAGAGTAAATTATCTTTATGATATCTAATTGTTTTTATGGAATTTATACATACTTTTTGTTTGATGCTTAATCTAACCAATTAGTCTAATTTTGAAGTCTTGTTTTAGTAAAAGTGTAATATTTTACTTTGCAAGATCGTAATCTAACAGTAACATATCGTTCCAGTCTTCAAGCCTAAATTCTTCGTACTGAATTTTAGAGGGCTGGAAAAGTAAGTTCTACTTTTAAAGCAGAGTTTCATTGAAAGTAAGTTTGTAATGTTTTATTGCGACTTACTTTTTTATTGCCTGTAATCCAGTATAAGCACAAGGTTATGTGCGCCTCTTAAATTAGGGCCTGTTGACCTTTGGTGTACGAATTTTGGTCTAAATGGAAGCCTTTTAATCGCGAAACAGTCCTGCAAGCCTAGCGGGCTAAGTTAAAGGACTGTGACAAAGAGTAAAAGGCTTCCATAACGACCCCTTCGGGCAGCGCCTTTGTGCCATCTATACTGCGTTGAATGTTCTCGATTTAGAGCCACTAAATCGTCAAACATTCGCCTTGTCTAGATGGCACACAGACCGCTGCAAAAATGTACAACAAAGGTCAACAGGCCCTAGTGAGTTTAGTCTTTCAAAGTTCCAAAGAAGAACTTGAAGCGGCCTAAAAATATTAATACACCTAACACTCACGCAAAGGGGTTATACCATGAAAACCAATACTGACGTGTCTAAGGCACTCGCCAGTAAGCTTTCACCTGTCGCACTAGCAGTAGCGATGACCGTTCCAGCAATTTCAAATATTGCCGTTGCCCAAGAAGCAGAAGCAACTGAAGAGCAACAATTTGAAGCTATTACCGTTACCGCAACAAAACGCCCTCAAGTTATCTATGAAGTTCCAATTGCTATTAGCGCCTTCGATGGCGACAAGTTAGCTGACCAAGGTATTACTGACCTGACTGACGTTGGTAAATTCGTTCCAAACCTAAATGTTACTGGTTTCTCTGCCGGCCACACATCGTCTGTAAACCCATTTATTCGTGGTATTGGTCTTCAAGATCACCTAATCACAACCGATCCGGGTGTGAGTGTTTATGTAGACGGTGTTTATCTGGGCCGTCAGGTTGGTCAAAACTGGAGCCTAAATAATATTGAGCGTATTGAGGTACTTCGTGGCCCTCAAGGTACGCTATATGGTCGTAACTCGATTGGTGGTGCAATTAACATCATCACAAAAGAGCCAGACCAAGGTGATGTAACCAAAATCAACACTGAATTTGGTACACGTGGTCGCGTTAAAGCTGATCTTTTTGTTAACCACGGTCTTTCAGAAACCGTAGCGTTTAACATGAACCTGTCATTTAACAAGCGCGATGGTCTTGGTGAGTTCATCAACGTGCCTAACGCCGAGTACGATGTTGGTGAGACTGAAGATGTTTCTGGCCGCGTTTCTCTTAAGTGGGAGCCATCTAATGACTTCCGCATGGTATTAACTGCAGATGCTAACAATGGTGACGGCGGTCTGCGCCCTTACACTGTGCTAATTGATGAAGTGGGTTCAGATCGCTACTTCGGTGGTCAGAATGGTGTTGGCGTACCGTTACGTAACACAGATGTGACACCTGAAGGCGCTGATATCTACGACAATGCAACAGGTACTGAAGCAGTAACTGGCGTGTCGAACGAAGCGCGTGGTCTTTCACTCACTACTGAGTGGGACATTAACGAAGACTACACTGCAAAGGTTGTTGCAAGCCAGCGTACATCTAAGTACAAAGCAGGTCTTGATGATGACGGTACAATTTACTCGTTAGATCAGTTCCCTGAGCGTGGTGAAGCCGATCAAACATCAATCGAACTTCAGCTTAACGGCTATATCAACGAATACACTGACTTTGTTGCTGGTGTTTACTACTTCAACGAAGAAGGTAGCAACCGCCAAGGTGACGACTCTAGTTTTGACGGTGGGGCTAACCTGCTAGAACTTGATCAAGAAACCACTTCAAAAGCGGTTTACGTTAACGTTCGCCGTGACTTAACTGATGAGCTTAGCCTTTCTGGTGGCCTTCGTTACACGAAAGATGAAAAAGAAGCATCAGCGAACGTATTTTCAGCACTTGGTACTATCTATGATTCAAATGATTGGGACGAAGTGACGTGGGAACTCGCCACTAACTACACATTTGAAAATGGCATGACAGGCTATGCGACAATTCAGTCTGGCTACCAGTCGGGTCAATTCCCAGCACGTCCTTACTGCCTAATTGGTGAGTTCTTCGGTGCAGGTGGCTTTGATGATATCGAAGGCGCTCAAGCGGCGGTTCGCGCAAATAACTGTTTTACGGCGTCTGACAATATTACTGCTACTAACTATGAAGTAGGTATTAAAGGTCGTGTGAATGATTACTTCGACATTAGCGTTGCAGTATTTAACACTGAGTTTGAAGATCTTCCTTACCAAGTAAGTCGCGTGAGCGAAGGTGGCTTCGACACCGCAAACCTTGTGGTAGAGCAAACATCTCGTGGTGTTGAAGCTGATGCTACGTTTACCTATGGCAACTTCAGCATGATGACCAGCGTTGGTTATATGGATGTTGATGTTGAAGAGCAAGATGGATTCAATCCTGTAGCGCCACTTACTCCAGACCTAACCCTTGCAATTGGTCCGCAGTATACCTTTGAGCTTGATGGTGGTGATTCGATTCGCGTACGTGCAGATTACTCATATCGTGCAGAAATGTATGGTGAGCCTACTTCAGCACCTGAGCGTATGACTAAACTTGATAGCCGTGAGCTTGTTAACTTCGACATCGCTTATACGCCAGCGAATGATGCGTATACTGTTGCACTTTACGGTCGCAATATTTTTGATGAGCGTTACGACAATGCACGCTTGAATACAGGTGACTACATCCTGCAAATTCTAAGCAACGACGCAAGCGAGTTTGGTGTTAGATTCTCAACTGAATTCTAATAGCTACAACGAGTTACAATTAAAAAGCCAGTCTAAAGACTGGCTTTTTTTTGCTTATTTTTTCTTGTTTTATCTTCATTATTAGCATAGTTTTAAAACTGTTCTAAAAATGCCCAGCAACTATTTATGAAAGTGAAAGCACTTTACGGTATTGGTTTTCTTGTTGTTAATATGCTTTTGTCAGGGTGTACCTACACGGTGTATTTACCCGACGATGAAGATATAAACGCGAAGAAAAACGGCAAGGTTGCAGTTGCTAAACCTGAATTTGGTAACCAATGTCGTTATAGCGGAAACGGTGAGTATGGCGCGTGCCCAACGTCAAATAGTGAAATGGTTGGAACATCGTGTTCTTGTCCAACACCTTCAGGGCAGATTATGGGAACGGTGTCGAAATAGAAGACGTGCTTTTGTAGTAAGTAGGGCCTTTCAATCATACGGAGATGGAGCGTGGGATTGTTTACCAGTTTTAAAAAATCGCGGTTAGAAAAAAAGTTTAAGAAAAACGAATGGGTAATCATTCAACCTATTCCGTTCGCTCAATTTGAACAACTTATCGTAGACCATGTAGACGGAGGTTGGGAAATAGAAGATGACTATGAACGGCTCGCTGAAACGACCGCTAAGTGGCAGTGTGAATTACGCAAAGGTACGAGTATTTTAACCTGCGTATGGACCGCTAAACAGCAAGGTATCGTATACGGTCCCGAACGCGTGCTTACCGGTTTGTCTGAAAAGCTAAATATACCGACGTCTACAGCAATTGCTACGACGTGGTTTTAAGCCTTTATTATAGCCAACCTTTTTGTTTAGCTATGCGAGCAGCATCTACGCGGTTGGTCGCATCGAGCTTTGAAATAGCCTCTGAGAGGTAATTTCTTACCGTACCTTCAGATAAAAACAGTGATTGAGCAATGCCTTGGGTTTTAAGCCCTTCTGAAGCAAGTTTTAGTGCGGACATTTCTTTTTGCGACAGTGGATTGTTGTCGTCAAGAGCCATGATGGCGAGCTCAGTCGAAATTACCTTTTCTCCCGCAGAGACTTTGTGAATGGCATCTATCAGGTAGTCGCTGTCAGACTCTTTCAATATAAAACCCTTAACCCCTAAACTTAATGCACGCTTGATGTAGCCTGGTTTAGAAAAGGTAGTCATTAACACCACCTTGGTATTGAGACTTTGCTTTGCAATGTGGGCGGCTAGATCTAGCCCTGAAACCAGCGGCATTTCAATATCGCTCAAAATAATGTGTGGTGCAGGGTTATCATTTAAATAATCAATGGCTTCCTTTCCATTACTGCACTTTTCAACAATGGTTAAGTCGTCTTCTAATGACAGAAGCATGGCAATGGCATCGCGAACCAGCGACTGATCTTCAACAATCAAAATGGTAGTTGGCGCTTTTGAGTTCATAGGGAAGCCTTATGTGACAAAGCTTGCTCGGCAGTAAGCTGAACCCTGACAATAGGGTGGGGAAGGAAAGAAATGTCCACATCCGCATGAATAGACGCCGCGCGTTCTCTAATTCCCATTAATCCGTTTCCTTCTTTAATTGATGCGGTGTTCTCAACTACGCCATGATCTTTATAGGTCATTTTCACGGTTTGCTCATTAACTTCAAGATCAAGGGATACCGCGTTACCGTTTGAATAGCGCAAGGTATTGGTTGTCAGCTCTTTGATAATAAGCGCAAGCTGGCTTTCTTGTTTAGCGCTTAAACGTGCTTCAGCACCGCCTTCAATATCGGTTGTAACATTAAAGCCGTTTTCTTCTAACAGTGATTTGTCTTTTGCTATTTCATCGCTAAGAGAAAGCTGCTTGATATCTGACACTGCTTGACGAATATCACTCAGTAGCGCTTGAGAAAGCTGTGCCAGCGCTTTTACCTCGCGATGCGCGTCTTCAATCTTATCTTTGCTTATAAGTTTATCGGCCAGTTGTGCCTTTAACGAAATAGAGCTGAGTGCGTGACCCGCAACATCATGTAAGTCTCTGCCTATTCGCTCACGTTCAGCGATCGCAGACAATACTCGTAGCGCTTCGGCCTGCTGGCTTTCTTTCAGACTATGGAGTGTTTCTTTGCGCTCCATAACACCAAACCCGAATAGCACTAAGCTGTTGAGCAACGAAGCACTTAAAAGAAAATGTGCGTTATTAAATACGGTAATGTGCAGTGACACGAGTACCAGCATCATCACGCCTATGCTCATTATGCCTGTCTTGAGCGAATTGTAATAACCTACGATAAAAGCAATAAAGCCGATAATGGTTGCGCCACCAGGGTTTTGAAAGCTGCATGCTACCGAAAGTAGAAACATGAGTAGCAAATAAGTGGGCAGTGTTTTAACAGGCTGGTTTATGGCTTTAATGTAAAGAATGACAAAGCTAAGGTATCCCAGGGTTTGAAGCACCCATGTTTCGATGGGAAGAGGACGGGAAATAATAAGCGGAACAAAAAAGAACAGTGAAAAAAACAAGCTTCCGTGAGACCAGCGCTTTTTCCGTCCACTTGCCAAAAGGGGCATGTCAGGCGCGGTGCTCTCGTTTTTGACGGCAGGCACCGCGCTGTTACTATCTTGTATGCTTTTATTGCTGAGCATTGTGAGTACTTCGTCCCTACTGAAATACAACGGCAGACTTGCTAGTAATTAGCAGCGTACCAGAGATAATCAACATAATACCCAGCACGGCATAAATGTCGAAAGTTTGTTTCCAAAATACCACCGAAGCAGCAGTGATAAGTGCGATTCCCATACCCGACCAAATGGCGTAGGCGACCCCAATTCCCATATTCTTTAAGACCATGGCAAACAGCATCCCAGATATCGCGTAGAAAAAGATAGCGCCGTACCCAAAAGCCCACTTCTCCCATCCGTTCGACATTTTAAGCAGCATGGTAGCGGTAACTTCGGTGATAACTGCAACTGCTAAAAGTAAATAAGTCATAATGCATTCCTTCTTAGTTAAAGTGAAATTAGTTAGATTTGATTGATTGAAAACGGCGTTCAAGGGTGATTAATGACACAATGTAGACAGCGACAATCACAGCCGATATTGCCTCTACCCGTGCATCGGGAAACAAGTACCAGGCGGCGACAATGCCGAAGGTTCTGGTTAGCGTGTGAAAGTAGCCTATCCAGTGTTCGATAGCCCATGATAAAGGCATCCACATCAGGCCTGCGAGAATGCCAATACTCAATGGAACGGTGGTGTGGTCGATGGCTGCAACGGGAAGCGCAATGGCAAATACCATTAGGCTCATGATCATGCCAACGAAGAAAAGACGATCAAAACTGTTCTTTGCTTCCTTCTTGGCAAAAAATCGCTCGCCGGTGAGGTAGGAGAGACCTGCACCGAGGTAGAAGATGGCACCTGTGCCGATATACAGCAACCAGGTTATGGTTAATTCAGATACAAAAGGAGCGCTGATACCAAGCAGAGCCCAAACAACAGTGCCTGCCAGCGGCATGGCAATGAATCGGTTCTTTTTAAAATCTTCGCGCTGCTGTTCCAATGGGATGGAAGCATTCTGAGCGGGAGTTATTGACGAAGCGTGAGATACTTGTTCCATGAGCTTTACCTGATGTTGTAATGTCTATAGGTAAAGTATGCCGAGGTACCTCAGATTGCGTTAGTCACAAACGTCACCAATCGCGTATGACAATTGTCATCAGTTCACTTAATGAAGCCTATGAACTAAGTCTGTCGTGCTTTTTTCGCTTTTCGTTTGTTTAACACTGAATCGCCATCTTCCTTCGACAGCATTAAGCTATCGTAAATGCTGACAAGTGCTACTGCGGCCATAAACATCATAGATAGCGTAAACGTTTGTAGGTTTGGCATATTGGCACTTTGTCCAAGAATGAATGCTGCAGCAGCGATAGCAAGCGCAGAAAGGGTAATGCCAAGACCGCGGTTCATTTGCATTAAAATGGCGCCTAGCGTGTTTGCGTCTCGCATTTTATTGGGGGGGACGTCGGCAAAAGCAATGGTGTTTATTAACGTTAAGTGCATTGAGCGAGTAATACCGTTAACAAATAAAATAACGGCAATAGTAAATGACGATGTGGAGTGATTTATCATCGCAAGCGCCACAAAACCAAGGGCGATGAGCACGCCGTTTACTACAAGCACGCGTTTGAAGCCGAAGGTATTCATGAGCCACGTTGTCGCTGGCTTTATCGCTAAGTTTCCAGCAAACAGCCACAGCAACAGTGAGCCGGCTTCTACAGGTGAGTAACCTAATCCAAGCTGGAGCATGAGTGGCACAAGAAACGGTGCACTGCCAAGTGCGACACGCATCACAGAGCCGCCAAACACAGTAAGCCGGAAGGTTTTGTGTTGCATCGCATCGAAAGAAAATAGTGGATTCTTGGCCGTTTTTACGTGTTTGACTGCCAATACCATGAGTACTAAGCCAATAGCGATGATGCCAAGTGGTCGAATAAGCTTGTCGCTGGTACTCGCTAAAAACTCGATCCCCGCCATAAACAGCGCAAAGCCGATACCGGTGAGCAAAAAGCCTTTAATATCGAATTTACCTACATTGCCTTTAATGTTTTTAAGGAGATACAGTGACGCGATGATAGCGATTATGCCCAGTGGAATATTCATATAAAAAATCCACTGCCAGCTGAAATGAGTGGCGATGTAACCGCCTAGCACAGGGCCTAGTAGCGGTGCGCTTAACGCAGGCCAAGTTATAATGGCCACGGTTTTTACCAGCTTTTCCTTTGGCAAGTCCCGCAGAACCACTAATCTTCCCACGGGAACCATCATTGCCCCGCCTAAACCTTGAAGAATTCGAGATAAGGTAAATTCGAATAAGCTGGTACTCAGACCACAAAGCACCGAGGCAAAAGTGAATACGGCAATCGCTGCTACAAATATAGTGCGAGCGCCAAATTTATCGGCGGCGTAACCACTTAATGGAATAAAGAGTGTTACGGCTACTAAGTATGCCGATACACCAATAGATAGGTGGGCTGCCGGCACATTGAAGTCGGCAGCAATGACAGGTAACGCCGTGGTGATAACCGTGGCGTCTAAAATTTCCATAAAGAGTGCCCCTGCAACCAAAAGGGCAGTGGCGAACTCTCTATTGAACAATTTCAAAGGCTCTAACTACGCGCGCGACACCCGCAATATTACGAGCAATATCTACAGCGGCTGTGGCTTCTAAATTGGTTAACCGACCCATCAGGAATACTTCTGAATCTTGAACCACTACCTTAACTTGTAGAGCAGGCACTCGTTCGTCCGCCACAATTTTAGTACGCACTTTTGACGCTAACCACAGGTCGTTGGCTTGTGTGCCTGCACCTATCGCCTCGCCAATTCTAATTTGGTTGTGAATTTTTTTGATATAGCTTACTTCTTGGGCGCGGCGCACAGCTTCGTCAACTAAGCCTTGGTTTGGCGCTTGCCCGGTTAGCAACGCTACACCGTTATAAACATCCACTTGAAGGTTAGCCTGCTCTTTAAGCGCATCGCTTTTCGACCATTGATACGACACCGCAGCATCGGCATTTTGGTCATCAAGCTGCGTGCCCACAGTACGTCTGTCATTAGCCACTTTCGCAGCCATAGCGCCTGCAGCTCCAACGGCCACTACACACCCTTGTAATGTAAGAATTAGGGCTAATAAAGAACCCAGTAGTCCCAAATTTTTCACTTGTGTCCTCGTTATCTGTTTTACTACTCGTCGCCGTGATCGGCAGGGAATAAGCTGTCGTCAATGCATTCACATAAATTGTGAATTACCAGTAAATGAACTTCTTGAATACGCGAAGTGCGGTTTGACGGTACGCGAATTTCAACATCATGTTCACTTAAGAAGCCCGCCATTTCACCGCCGTCTTTGCCAGTAAGCGCGACAATGGTCATATCGCGAGATAATGCCGCTTCCATCGCTGCTATGACGTTACGAGAGTTACCGCTGGTTGAAATAGCCAACAGTATATCTCCGGGTTGGCCGAGCGCCCGTACTTGCTTCGCAAATATTTCTTCGAAGTTATAGTCATTCGCAATAGACGTCAGGGTTGAGGTGTCTGTGCTTAATGCGATTGCCGGTAAGCTGGGACGGTCGCGCTCGTAGCGATTGAGCATGTTGGAAGCAAAATGTTGCGCATCACCTGCAGACCCGCCATTACCACAGCTCAGTACTTTATTACCTCTAATTAAGGCTTCAACGATCATGTACGCCGCTTTCTCAATATGCTCTGGCAATATTTCCGATGCCGCTATTTTGGTTTGTATGCTCTCGGTAAAATTCGCTTTTATCTGTTCAATCATGTGTCATCTCTTTGTTTTCACCACACGGCAGACCATTTAGTGAAATTTTTTGCGCTGCATTACAGCGCTTTGATTTTTGTAATGGCCAGTATCTGAAAGTCAGAGGTTTAAACTGTGGCCTCAGCGCGAGAGAAAAACGGCCTAACGTTTATCGCTCGCGATAATCAACTCGCATTTACTATTGAAGCGTGCGAAAAAACTCAACTAGGTTTCTAGCTTCATCTTCAACCTTAAAATTTTTCACAACGTGTTCGCGTCCGGCTTTGCCCATTTCTGCAAGTTTGTCCATATCTGAAAGCAGCAAATCCATCTTTTCTGTGACAGCTTGCTGGTCTTTGGTAGGAACAATATACCCATCAACGCCTGGCCTGATGATGTCTTCCCATGCGCCCGCCTGAGTAGCTAATACCGCAGCCCCAGCACTCATGGCTTCAGGTACAGTTAATCCAAACCCTTCGTTATAGCTAAGTGCACTTACTAATGACAGTGCACTGAAGATTCTAGGAATTTGCTCAAACGGCAATTCACCGGTGAAAACAATTCGGTCAGTTAACCCGGCTTTAGAAATTTTTTCTTTAAGCTCGTTTACAAATTCTTGGTTACTCGAGGATATGGCACCTACAACTACTGCGTTCACGTCAGGGTATTTGGGCAATACTTTGATGCATGCTTCAACAAATAGATGAACGCCTTTTTGCTCTCTAACTCTGCCCAGAATACCAATGCCGTACTTGCCGCCGTAGCCTAATGCTTGCCATGCTTCTTGCTTGTTTTCTGCTGGCGTGTAGTTGTCTATTTGCACACCGTGTAGATTTATCTTGGCGGGGGGCTTATTTAGATATTTTGCAGAGCGATTACTCATTGCAATAACCGCATCCATTTTATTGCTTAACCACACCGTAGAAGCCGAACGCTTTCGCTGAGCGGCAGAGCTAAATACAAGCTTTATCTTGGCGCGAAACACGTATTTGAGGATCACACCCTGAATCATCTCGTCAACGCGACGCGCATGAAAAATTCGCCACTTACCATTACTAAGCGGGCGTCGACACATTTTGGCGACCTCCCAAAAAGTAATAGTCATTGATGGGTCTGGAACAAAATGCTTGCCCATTATCCGCAAATTAATCATATGCTTCTGTAGCGATGTTACTTGCAGCATCGTAGACGTTACGCCAGAAAAATTAGAGCTGGAGTTGCCGACTATTAGCTCTATTTCTTGGTTATCAACGCTGCTGGACGAAACCTTGTTGTTGGGATGACTCATTATTTGTGGGAACCTAAGAAACTTTCATCAAACCGATGAAGGGTTGCAAATCATAAGATAAAACAAACGGAATACTTCTGACATAAAGACATTTTCATCAATATCGGCCACGCCCATCGTTGGCGTACGCTTCTAGCCCTCTTTGGGGGACATCAGTTTAAAAACTGGATATTGTCAGTCTTTAGCCCACGTTCTTCAACCACTGAAGGTTGTCTCCGTCTATGGCAACAACGTCTATTCGCAGAGAAGTAGACGCTGGATTTAAGCCATTATCTAACAAATAGAAATCAAACGCAGCCTGAATTCGCTGGAGCTTTTTGGCAGTCACAAACTCTAAAGCACTGCCAAACTGATTTCGTCTTCGGTATTTAACTTCAACGCACACTATGGTGCAGCCGTCTTGCATTACAATGTCGAGCTCGCCACGCCGAGTGTGGTAATTTCGACATCGAAGAATAAGGCCTTGTTCCATCAGATATTTACAGGCCTTGTCTTCTGCTGCACTCCCTTGCAGTGTTGACATCATTTTACTCCGAAAGCATTTGAACTTTTTCGTTACGAATAATTGCCTGAGGCTGTTTGCGTATTACTTCACCTTGTTGATTAAGGGAAAGTGTACCCGTTAACCCTTCGTGTGAAAGATATTTCAGCGTGTTCAGCATGCCTAGCTGAGGCAACAACTGATAGGCATCAAAACCGAACGCAAATAAACGTTTTTGCATAGTATTTTGATTTTGCCAAGCCTGTTCAACCTCCTGCTGAAGAGGTTGCCAACTATGTGAAGGCATTAACCAAGGCATGTCGATAAAGTGCACATTCTGCAGGTCACGCCACTGGTTTTTCCCGCTGTCGTAATCCATTGAACGAGAGGTGGCATACACGGGGACTTGTTTGCCATCGTATGGGTTTAAGCTCGCTTCGATAATGGGGTTAAGCAGTTCTGTGTCTTGAGGTGAGGCAAATGCAACAATGGCATCAATATCACGCCTACTGCGAGGCATGTTGTACACTTCATCATTTGTCATGTACTCAATTTGATTGATACGCTGGTTGCTTTGCGCCACATCTAGCGCCTGTGTAATTCCCTCTCGAAGTGAATTACTGTCGTTAAACGATACCGACGTTATGTTGGCTCGCTGCTTGTTTTCCTGATTGTTGAGTATTCGCCAGTGCTTTTTAAAGGTGTCGTCCATTCGCTGGTACAGACTGCTTTGTGCGGCAATAACGATAGGCGCACGATATCCTTTATTAAAGATAAATTCAGCAAGCTGCTTTGCTTCATCTTCTGGTGCTAGCCCGTAATAATTCAGCGAGGTAGGCAAGCCTAATGAGTGGAGTTCATTTTGTGTGTCATCACCTGCGAGACCTGTACCAGAGGCAAGAGCATCATCGGCTATCGCCGGATTAGATGATCCTGTTGCCAACCCTTTAGCAGACGCATTGTCTGGCAATTCGTCAGGCCTGTTTAATGCAAGTACGTTCACACCAAGCGGCAAACTGGGAATTAAACGCTCAACAGTGTCTTTTAAAAGAGGGCCAATGATGAACTTGGTATCGCCAATTTCGCTGAGTAAATGTTGTGTATCCACTTCGTTGGTGTCGATAAAACGAAGACGAGGTAGAAGGTGTTCATCTTGGCGCTTTTCAACATCGGTGTAATAAGCCGCCATGATGCCATTTTTAACGACTTGACCTGTGCGAGCTAACCTGCCAGAAAGTGGCAGTAAAACCGCAATATCGTTGGCGCCAGCATCGGTAAGCTGGGTTGCTTCAATCACGTTTTCGGGCAAAGCGTTTTCTAATACATGACCGCGATAAACCTGCTTAAATTGCTGCAGGCTTTTGGCTAATTTTTCCGGTGACGACGCGTTTTCTTCGGTTAGTTCGCGAAGAGTAATGAAAGGAGAAAGGTCGGGATAAGCACTGCCTACTGAATCTAGTGACGATGCAGGAATGGAGGTAATCCACTGCCAAACTTGTTGCACTTTTTCATCGTCAGTAAGATTGGTCTTTAATACGCTATTCGCTGCCGCAGCCAGGTTGCCTTGCTGCGTGAAGAGCTGGGTTTGAAGCTCCGCTTTTTGGAATGCGGTTTCGCCTGTACCGGTTATGCCATCCAACATAGCCAGCAATTCTTCTGCCGAGGCATCAGGCATTCCCGCATAGGCTTTGGTTACCAGAAGGGAGTAATAAGATTGATTTACACCTGAAATACCGTCTTCTTTTACCTCATATAGCACTTGCTGAGCCAAAACGGGCTGTTGATTTTGAAGGTACAGGTCAGCCGCTTGCAGCAACAGCGTATCGCGCTGTTCTTTGTTGCGGGTGCGCTCCCATACTTTTTTTGCTTCAAGGAGTTTGTGCTCAGGCGTGACGTTATCTTCAACCTGTGTGGTTTCAATTGGGGTAGGTTCCACTACCACAGGCTTTGACTGGGTTTTAGGTGTACTTCCACAGCCCGTTAGCACCAATACAGAAGCGACGGCTGATAGCGTAAAGATTTTTCCAGCTTGTCCAATATGACGCACAGTTTCATTCCTTTTACATCGTTATAGGCCAAGTTTATCTTAACCAGTGTGAAAATCTACGCTTGCCAGCATAATCTGGACTAATGGCGTGATACACTTATCGCATATTCTTCAAAATTAACGTAAGACTTAATCACTGTTATGACAGACACCGCCACCTTATATATTGTTCCAACACCTATCGGTAATTTAGACGACATAAGTGCCAGAGCAATACGCGTATTAAGTGAAGTAAGCTGGATCGCTGCCGAGGACACCCGTCACAGCGCTCGACTCTTACAGCACTTTAGCATTGGAACGAAAACTCTTTCTCTGCACGAGCATAACGAAGATAAGCGCACAGCAATGCTTTGTGAGCGTTTAAAGGGCGGCGAGTCGGTAGCATTAATAAGTGATGCTGGAACGCCGTTAATCAGCGACCCGGGCTTTGTTTTGGTACGCAAGTGCCGTGAGCAAGGTATTCCGGTTAGCGCTCTGCCGGGCCCATGTGCTGCAATTACAGCATTAAGTGCTTCGGGACTGCCAACAGACAAGTTTATATTTGAAGGATTCCTACCGGTTAAAGTGCAGGCACGTGAAAGCGTGTTGTCAGCGCTAATAGATAGAACGTTCACCACAGTTTACTATGAAGCGCCACGTCGAATTTTAGACACCGTTACTGATATACAGCGCGTTCTAGGCGATCGCCAGATTGTGGTAGCGAAAGAGCTATCCAAAACCTTCGAAACCTACGTGAGTGGCAGCGCGCAAGATGTAATTGATTATCTCAATGCGGATGTTGCGCACCAGAAAGGCGAATTCGTCGTCATGATTGGCCCTGCGAAGGTAAGTGACCAGGCGATACCCAGTGAGGCAATGTCGTTGCTAAGTGTATTGTGTGAGCACATGCCGCTTAAAAAGGCCGCGGCGGTGGTCGCCACTCACTATGACTTGAAAAAGAATGCGCTTTATCAAGCTGGGCTAGACGCAAAAGCGTAAACACGTTGTTGATCTTAAGGGCCTTAGAATAAATACAAAGGAGTGTAATTCACGTCAACTGCCCAGTTCAAAAAGGACTGAGGTTTATGGAGGCTCATATGACAAAAACACTCAAAATCACCATGTCAGAAGGAAAATGGTTAGTTGATATATTTTCTCAAGCTAACGACTCAGGTGTTTACGACTTAATCCACCCTAATACCTTTGCGGAAGTTTCTCTTAATGAAGGCGAAATGTACGGCTTTCGTTATAGCCTGCATGGAAAAGCAGGAACGTCATTTAAAATTGAGTTAGATGACGAAGTGCTGGCTGAAGGTGAGCTAGACAAATCTGAGGCGGCGTCGGGAAGTGGGGTTGTATAGTCTCTAGAACAGTGTTTAGCGATTATTCTGCACGCTTTTATTGTATACTCGCCTGTTTTAGAAGCTCTCTTTAGGATTGAAGTATGCGCCAAACCCTTTCTGTTATTGTTATTACCAAAAACGAAGAAGACCGCATAGCCCGTTGTTTGAAGTCTATCGAAAAAATAGCAGATGAGATTGTTGTTCTTGATAGTGGTAGCACAGATAAAACGGTAGAAATTGTTCACCAATTTACAGACAAAGTGTTTGTTACAGATTGGCAGGGCTTTGGTGTTCAAAAGCAACGAGCTCTGGATAAAGCAACGTGCGATTGGGTGTTATCTCTCGACGCAGATGAAGAAGTGGACGAGCAGCTAGCGTCCACTATCTCAAAACTACTCAAGTCCGAGCCCACTCATAACGCTTACAAATTGCGTTGGCGCAATATTTTCCTTGGAAAAGTTACCAGATTTGGAAGGACTGGCAGGGCACCTACAAGGCTTTTTAAAAGAGAAGCGTCACATTTCACCAAAGATATTGTCCATGAAAAAGTGGTACATCAAGGTGAGGCAATTTGTTTGAAAGGTGGCTATCTAAAACATTACTCAGTGCGTGATTTTGAACACTTGCTACATAAAAATCGCGATTACACATGCCTAATGGCGACTAAAAAATTTAAGGCAGGTAAAAAGAGCCATGGGCTTGCGTTGGCATTGTTAAGGTCAATGCTAACCTTTATCCAAATCTATATTTTCCGCTTAGGGATCTTGGATGGAAGTAGAGGATTCCTGTTCGCTGTTTTGTTCGCACAATATCAGTTTAATAAGTACGCAGGCCTTTGGGCGCTAGAACAGACAAAATCGAACTCATAATTTGCATTTACGAACCTAAACAAAAAGCCCGTGACGTCAATGTCACAGGCTTTTTTTATAGAGAATAGCTAACTGATTTTTCGTCTCAAGTTTAAGACAAGCGACCTTTAAAGTCTTCGTAAGTGAATTCGCGAACCAGCTCAAAGTCGCCGTTAGAACGCAGAATGCCGATAGCAGGATGTTCTACACCGTTGAAGAAGGTGGTTTTTACCATGGTGTAATGCATCATGTCCTCAAACTGTAATCGATCGCCGGCCTTAAGCGGCGCATCGAATGAGTAGGTATCAATGACATCGCCAGCAAGGCACGAATTGCCACCTAGCTTCACATTATATGCTTTTTCATCAGGCATACCCGCGCCCAAAATTGTAGGGCGATAAGGCATTTCCAACACATCTGGCATATGTGCAGTAGCTGAAATGTCTAGAATAGCGATATCACCGTCATTTTCTACCATATCAACCACTTCGCAAATTAATGGCCCTGTCTGCCATGCTACCGCAGACCCTGGCTCAAGAATTACGTCTAGGTGTGGGTAACGGGCTTTAAAGTCTTTTAGTGTGTTGATGAGGTGCTCAACATCATACCCTTCACGGGTCATCAGGTGTCCGCCACCTAGGTTTAACCACTTTAATTGACCAAGCCATTTGCCAAAACGCTTTTCAATGGCTTCAAGGGTGCGTGCAGTAGCAAAAGAATCACACTCACAAAGGTTGTGGCAGTGAAAACCTTCAATACCCGATAAGTCTACGCCCTCTAGCTCACTAGCGCGTATGCCTAAGCGCGAACCTGGTGCAGCTGGGTCGTACAGTGGCGTATCGGCTTCTTGATGCTCAGGGTTTATACGAAGGCCTAACGACACGCCTGCTAGCACGTCTTTATGCGCGTTCCACTGGGTCAAACTATTAAAAGACAGGTGATTAACAAGACCCGCCAATTCCTTTGCGTCATTAACCTTGTACGCAGGAGAATATGCGTGAACTTCTTTACCCATCTCTGCAGCAAGTTTCGCTTCCCAAACCGAACTGGCCGTTGCTCCGTGTAAGTACTGTTTGATGATGTCGAAGCAAGACCACATAGAAAAGCCTTTAAGCGCCAAGATAATACGCGCGCCAGATTCGTCTTGAACCCGTTTCATCAGCTCAAGGTTTTTAATTAATTTTGCTTCTTCCAGCACGTAGCAAGGAGAGGGAATATCAGTACGTTGAGTTAAATCGGTCAATGGGATAAAGCTCCAAAAAATAAAACGGCTTTCAACATTTATCAAACGCCTAATGTATTACATTACAGGTCGTAGCTCAAAACTACTCTGTATCCTACATTCCAGTAATCTGATCTATATTTAAATAGTGGCGTTAATAAAAAAGGGCGCTTGAATTAAGCGCCCTGATGTTTCAATTATTTAGTGAAAGGGCTACCTTCACATTCGAGTACGTGCCATGGCAGACCATGCTCGTTAAGCATATCCATGAATGGGTCTGGATCGAATTGTTCCATGTTCCATACACCTGCTTCTTTCCACGTGCCGTTAAGCATAAGCGCTGCGCCAATCATCGCAGGAACACCTGTGGTGTAAGATACTGCTTGCGCGCCTACCTCTTCGTTACATTTCGCGTGGTCACAGTTGTTATAGATAAAGATAGTTTTTTCTTTGCCATCTTTAATACCTGTGATGTAAGTGCCAATGCACGTCATACCGCTATAACCTTCAGCAAGTGAGCCTGGGTTAGGAAGCACGGCTTTCAAGAACTCTAGTGGTACAATCTTCTGGCCTTGGAATTCAACTGGCTCAATGCTAGTCATACCAATACCTTCAAGTACACGCAGGTGGTTAAGGTAAGCATCGCCAAAGGTCATCCAGAAGCGTGCACGCTTAAGGGTAGGGAAGTGCTTAACAATAGACTCTAGCTCTTCGTGGAACATCAGGTAAGATGCGCGAACACCAATGTTTTGATAATCCAGATCTTCACGTACGCTTAACGGATCGGTTTCTTTCCACTCGCCGTTTTCCCAATAGCGACCGCGTTGGGTAATCTCACGAATGTTGATTTCAGGGTTGAAGTTAGTCGCGAAAGCCTGGCCGTGATCGCCGCCATTACAGTCTACGATATCAAGATAGTGGATTTCGTCGAAGTAATGCTTAGCTGCATATGCTGTGTAAACGTTAGTTACACCTGGATCAAAGCCACTGCCAAGAAGGGCCATGATGCCCGCGTCTTTAAACTTGTCTTGGTAAGCCCACTGCCACGAGTATTCAAACTTCGCTTCGTCTTTAGGCTCGTAATTGGCGGTGTCTAGGTAATCAGTATTAGTTGCAAGACATGCATCCATGATTGGAAGGTCTTGATATGGCAACGCAAGGTTGATTACTAGGTCTGGCTTTACTTCGTTGATAAGTGCTTCCACTTCTTTTGCGTTATCAGCATCAACAGCGAAAACACCCTTAACGCGATCTGCACCTACTTCTTGCTGTAGCGCTTCACACTTAGATACCGTGCGGCTTGCTAAGTAAATTTCGTCGAAATGTTGCGGTAAACGTGCACATTTTTTCACAGTTACCGACGCAACACCGCCAGCACCAATAATTAAAACGCGAGACATAATAACTAATCCCTAATTTTGCTAATGAATTTTGGGCTGAATGCTAGCAGACCAATGGGATTTGGCAAGCAAAGACAGCCCATGACAGTACAAAAAATTTTAATCGTAACAACGAATGTAAAAGGTATTGCACACCTACTAGCGGCCTACCTTTCAAAGCCCTCATTATTGACCGTTTATAGTCCACGCCGAGATACGTCGTTCAATAGAAGTTTGAGCTGATACGAGAGCAGACACGTTTTAAAATTAATAACGTGTCTGCAATTCTGCTCGGTTTAAAATATAAAGTCGCTCGAATTTCAGCGGGTAACCGTATCAATTGGTGGCGATATGACTACCTTATCATCAACTTTGTAATAAGGGTAAAGAATCAAACGCTCTTCATGATTTGGTGTAGCAGTGGCTATAGCAATGGCGTCGAGGGTTTTACTGTCTTGGGTATTAACCGCCGCAGCATAAACCAATACGCTGTAGCTGTTTGTGTCGGTGGTGGTATCGATAATTCGCCACTGAAGCTGCTCGATAAGCTGTGACTCTCGCTTTTGACCTTGTGTTTCATCGTTGAAAATACAACCTACTCGGCCGTTTTCATAGATGGCCGCAAAGGGGTAAAACACATCGCATACGGGTAACATAAGCTCACATAAGCTTAGTGACTTCGACACGAGTACGTTTAATGGCGTTGGCAATGTAACTGGACGGTCGATCATAGCGCATCTCCTGTGAGTTAGCGTTGCTGGACACTTGCTAATACCTACGCTTACTACGTCACATTAGTTTAATATTCACCATTGCGATAGCTAAACATTACCATTTCATACTAAAAGATTAAGAGACTATAGGGCGATTACTTTTTATCGGTTCTTTTTCAACGCGACTTAATAGTTCGGCGATAAGGAAGTGGACATTAGCTTTAAGGCGCTAAAAGTTGTTTTTGGTATTTCAGTGGTGTTGTTGAGTACCACTTTTTAAAGGCGTGGGTAAATGATGATTGTTCCTGAAACCCCAATAAATCTGCGGTATCAGCGATGGAGTGATGTTTCAGCAAATCATCTAAGCGGGCTTTGCGTTCGCTATTGAGAATTTGTTGAAAACTAGTGCCACTTTGCTTCAATTTTCGCTGTAAGGTGCGCGGACTGATAAAAAGTGCATTGGCTACGCGTTGCTGATCGCAGCCTTTTAAGGTTGGATTGGCTTTTAAAAGCGCAACGACTCTATGACTTATGTCTTCATGCTGATTGGCGCAGAACTGGCTATTGGCAAATTGAACACGGTCGCCGCCTTTGCTCGCCATTAGTTCTTCTTCGGATACTTTTACAAGCGCACTAAACATCGCTTTGTTCTCGCTGGTAAATGGAATATGTAAAAGGTGCTGAGGAAAAATAATGGCGTTGGTGTTGGCGTTATCAACCACCTCACAATTGAACCACATCGCTAGCATGGCTTTTTCCGAATCGCTCAAAGGAAACGTAAAGGTGACGGCATTCAGTTTACAGGCAGAACCTAATATCTTGTAGACGGTTGCTACCCAGGCTGTGGTGTTGCGCAATACCATCTGCTTGCAATCGGCGCTTTTGGGTACCCACTCAACGCGGGTATTGTCAGGTTCGAAAAACACGCTAGTGGTGCCGATGTCAGCGACTAAAGCGTCAAAGCGGGTAAGCGCATTTATGGCTTGAGCCAAGTTTTCGCAGCTTTCAACAAGGTAACCCAGCACCCCGTAATCTTTCGCCTGAATATGTTTACCTAATTCAAAACCAAATAACGAATTGTTGGTTAATGCGACCCCTTGGTTTAACAGCTCAACGTATACATCCATATCAACACGTGAAGAGCCAGACAGTGAGTCATGCTTTTGGGTAGTTAACGAAACATTGTCGGCATTAACGCCTAAGCTAACTAAATAGCTCACCATACTTTGGATATAGGCTGAGGAAACTGATGGCATATGCTTGTCGCAAAATAACAAAAACACTGTCGCATTAACGCAAGATAAAATAGAAATGTCAATTTATGCTAGGAGCCGTCAAAAAAGGAAATAACCTAGATGGTTAACGTTTACTACCAAAAAAATATTGCTGCAACGCCCAAAGAACTGCGCGATACGCTGCTTGAACACCAGAATTTAAGCGATTTTTTCAACGCGTCGTTTAAGGTATTGAAAGCAGAAAATGATAATGAGATTAGCGGCGGAAAGGGCTGCGTAAGAGAAGTCACTATTCTGGGAGTACGCTTTAAAGAAGAAATTGTTCGTGCAGATACCAACGGCATTGAATATAGAGTGGTTGATGACTTTCCAGTCAAAGCTCACAGGGGCGTTATTGCGTTCACGCAGCAGGAAAATTCAACAAACGTTTCTTATCGCATTACCTGTCGGGCGCCCTGGTATATACCAAACTGGTTACTGACACGCCTGTTGCAAAACGATATTGAGCAATGTCTAGATAAGTTAGGAGCACGCTTTGATCCCCGTTGAACTTATTTTGCTAGGGTTAAGCCCCGTATTTCTACTGTGTGTTTTTGTTGAATTTAAGAAAGCGCGACAGTTTTACAATGTAAAAGACAGTGTGAACAATGCCTTACTTGCACTATTGCATCAGGGCTCTGATGCATTGGTCTTGCTTCTACTAATGCCTTTTTTTATTTGGTTACACCAGTTTTCACTATTTAAAATAGAGCTTAGTGCACTATCACTTTTTGCAGGTTTTATCCTTCAAGACTTTTTGTACTACTGGTTTCATCGTGCTTCACACAACATACACTGGTTTTGGCTAGCGCATGTGGTACATCACAGCTCGACAAAAATGAATTTCACAACGGCCTTCAGACAAAGCGTTTTGTACCCTTTTGTCGGCATGTGGCTGTTCTGGGTACCAATGATTCTTATTGGTTTTTCGCCAAGTCTGGTTTTTGCCATTGTCGCTATCAATCTGGCTTATCAGTTTTTTGTACACACTCAGACAATTGGAAACCTAGGCTGGGTAGAGCGTATCTTCAACACGCCTACGCATCACCGTATTCATCACGCAACGAATAAACCATACATCGATAAGAATTACGGTGGCGTACTTATTATATGGGATAAATTATTCGGCACTTTCGCTAAAGAAGACAAAACGATAACGATAAAGTACGGCATTGTAGGAAAAATGCCTGAGGACAATCCTCTTAGCGCTAACTTCAGTCAAATAGGTGTGCTTCGTGAACAGCTTCAGCACGCAAAAGGGATAAAAGCAAAGTTAAAGAGGTTGTTTGGCTATCCTGTCGCAGATTGATACTAATGGTCTTACACAATCAAAGTACTAGATGGATTGCCAGCGCTACCTAGGGCCTGTTGACCTTTGGTGTACGAATTTTGGTCTAAATGGAAGCCTTTTAATCGCGAAACAGTCCTGCAAGCCTAGCGGGCTAAGTTAAAGGACTGTGACAAAGAGTAAAAGGCTTCCATAACGACCCTTCGGGCAGCGCCTTTGTGCCATCTATACTGCGTTGAATGTTCTCGATTTAGAACCACTAAACCGTCAAACATTCGCCTTGTCTAGATGGCACACAGACCGCTGCAAAAATGTACAACAAAGATCAATAGGCCCTAGAGAAGCGCTAGCCTTGGTATAGCACTATTCTTTACTAGCAATTTTCTGAAGGTTGCTGTGAATTTTGAAAAGTACGATAAGCAGTTCGCACCATATTCTTGCGCCAATACAGCCAGACACGATAATAAATAGGCCGTATACAAAACTCGCGTCGTACCCTACAAACATCGTTGTTACGCCACTTACCACAGATCCTAAAAGCAATAGCCAGTACACGAAAGTGATAATCTTAGGGGTTAACATTGAGTCGAAGAAGAAAATATCTTTCATAATCATTCCTTGATGAAGTTTGCAGGTAGCAAGCGCTAATGTTATGCCGCATCCTGCGACAAACTTCTTGTTGTTATCGTTGTTTAGTGTTTAAAAGAATTGTGAGCAAGCTCACAGGGATAGTTGTAACACCGAAAGGTAGTGAGCGCAACACTCTGTTATAAAAGGGTTTTATCTTGCGCCTTGCAAGCCGCCTGTGTGCAGTACAACAATGCGTGACCCGTCTTCAAACATACCTTTGGCCAGCATATCTTTAACTGCCCAAAAGGCTTTGCCGGAATAAACAGGCTCGATATCAAAATCGAAAGTATTATTAAAATCGTTGCAGAAGGTTTGAAGCTCATTTGGCGCTTTGGCGTAACCACCGAAGTGGTAGTTGTGTTCAATATGCCAATTTGATCGCCCAAGCGAGGCTGGAAGAAATTGTTCGACTAATCCTTCTAAGTAGTCTTCACCCTTCAGCACGCCAACACCGACAGCGTTGCAACCAGTGTGATGGAGAGTGTCTTTCGCATTATTTTCATTACGTTTATTTAATGCACTGACTATTCCCGCCAAAGTGGCTCCACTAGCGACAGGAGCGACAATAAAATCAAAGTCTATGTCGATTTCATCAACCATGTCCTTTATCCCTTGAAGCGCTTGTGCTTGGCTTCCGCCCTCAGGAATGATCATCGCGTCAGGTTGCTGCTGCTTAAGATGAAGTAGATATGCGCTATCGTTTCGCTTTTTGTAAGTGACTCGGTCTACATAGTCGATACGGGTGCCCCAACTTTTCAAATCCTCAATCATGGGTGTAGGTGCAGCGCTGTAGTCACCGCGAATAACGGCGTTAAAAGGAATGCCCAATTTATAACAAACAAAGCCTAGTGCATGCAGGTGGTTAGAAAAACCGCCGCCGAAACTCACTATCGTTTTTGGCAACGGGCTGGTGAGCGCATGACTTAGCTTTCGCCATTTATTACCTGACATTACAGGGTGAATAGCATCATCACGTTTAACAAATAGCGATACCTTGCTGGCACCTTCCCAATTTGGCTTAAATGGGACTAGCGGTGAGGGCAGGGTTAATGACGATTTAAATGCATCAAGGGGAAGCACAACGAGAGCCTAGTGTCAGTTGATCAAATGTGTGAAGGCAAGAGTATAACCAGATAGAAATTCAATAAAAGACCTGTAAAGTTTATTACGCTAATAAGAGCATAGTTATGGTTATCAAAATGTATGGCCTACGTCGCCAGTTGAGAGCTAAATCCTTACCAATGCGCCCAGAAAGTGCCAGTGGTGTGTGGGGATATTCGATGTATAGCGCTAGCATGGCTGCGAAGATGTTTTCCATCATTCTTTTTGTTTCGTTATCAACAAGCGGGCTAACCATGTCAAAGAATGCGGTTGCGCAAGAGCCAGATGCTAAGCACATCAGCAATTATGTTCCCAATGCAAAGCTCGTTGGAAAAGGAATGTTCTCTTACTACTTCTGGGATGTGTATACCGGTGAGCTTTATGCGCCTGAAGGTGAATACGCCAACCAGCCCCCCTTTGCACTAAAGTTAACGTACCAGCGAGATCTTGAAGGTAAAAAAATTGCCCAGCGTTCTATTGATGAAATGAAAAAGCAAGGAGACCTATCGGCTGATGATTCAGACAAGTGGCTTTCCCTAATGAATAGTATCTTTCCTGACGTCAGCGAGGGCGACGTCATTACCGGTATCGCTACAAAAGATGGCACGAGTGTGTTTTACGTGAACGGTGAAAAGGCTGATGAAATTGAAGACAAAGTATTTACACAGCGTTTTTTTGATATTTGGCTAAGCGATAAAACGTCTGAGCCAAAATTTAGAAAGAAGTTATTGGGAAACGGATAAGGGCAACGCTTTATTAGCATTACGCCAAGTCTATCTCGTCAATTGATTAAGGTTGCGAAAGTGATAAAGAATACGGTGAAGTTTGTTTTAGGAATCGGAATTGCCGCTTTAACGGTGGCAGGGCTATCCGGATGCTCTGTTTCAGTCGATGGTGAAGACTACAGATCTGTATCGCCTGTTTTCGATATTGAGCAATTTTTTGATGGGAACGTTAAAGCCTGGGGCATTGTTCAGAACCGCTCGGGCGAGGTGGTGCAAAGGTTCGTAGTAGACATCGATGGTTCAGTAGATGGCGATACGTTAACCCTTGATGAATCCTTTAATTACGGTGTGGGCGACGGTCCAACGTCCCGTACTTGGACCATCGTAAAGCAGAGTGATAATAGCTATGTGGGTCGCGCGAGTGACATTGATGGTCCAGCCAAAGGCACAAGCTTTGGCAACGCATTTAACTTTCATTACGAGATGGATTTGCCGGTGGATGACACTACCTATTCAGTGACGTTTGACGATTGGTTTTGGGCATTTGACGACAGTACTATGATGAACCGTTCGTATATTCGTAAGTTTGGCATTGTGATGGCAGAAGTCACCATATTTATGCAAAAGCAAACAGACTAATACGCCATTAACCTCGTTTTTTAAAAACGCTGGCCAGTAGATTTACTGGTCAGTGACTCGTTACTCGTCGGCCCTCCATCTTCATATATTTCCGTTTTCGTTTCACATTTGAAACTAATCGACATTTACTTTGGCATTACCCGTGAGGTGGCATTTCGTTCCATGCTAATGTAAGCGTTTAATTCGTTATTTTTCTTTGCTTAGGAGCGTTCATGAAAGTTGCATTGATGATGGAAAACAGTCAGGCGGCTAAGAATCCGGTAATATTAAATGAGCTCACAAGCGTGGCGGACTCACTGGGACACGCTGTATTCAATGTGGGTATGAACAGCGAAACTGATCACCATCTTACCTATGTGCACTTAGGCATAATGGGAGCTATTCTACTCAACTCAAAAGCTGTCGATTTTGTGATTTCAGGCTGTGGTACGGGTCAAGGGGCTATGATGTCATTGAATGCTCATCCAGGCGTATTTTGCGGTTATTGTATCGACCCTTCAGATGCATTTTTGTTTAACCAAGTTAACAATGGAAATGCGTTAGCGTTACCTTTTGCAAAAGGCTTTGGATGGGGCGCTGAACTTAATGCGCGTTATATCTTTGAGAAAGCGTTAACAGGCGAGCGTGGCGCGGGCTATCCCGTTGAACGTAAAGAACCTCAAGTACGAAACGCTGGTATTCTCGCAGATTTGAAACGTGCGTTGGCTCCAGAGAGCTACGTCGATTCACTGAAAAAAATGGACGTTGAACTGGTTAAAACAGCCGTATCTGGAGAGCGTTTCCAGCAGTGTCTATTTGACCACGGTCAAGATGAAGAGATTAAAGCGTACGTGAAGTCGCTGTTAGCGTAAGCGACTGGCACAAATCACAACGTTGAAAATGTAGGATAAAAACGCTGATGCTAAGAAGAAAGCGTCAGCGTTTTTTTATTTTTTGTCGACAAAAACAATAGTCCAAAGCTTAACGCTTAAACGTAAATACCACACCTAACCCGTGCCCTTTAACTAGCGGGTCGTGAATAAACCAAATGTGGCCGTCGTGTAACTTCACAATGGCAGACACAAGCGATAAGCCCAACCCATTTCCCTTACTGGTTCTACTGCCGTCTGCCCGATAAAATCGGCGCTCCAGATTCACAATTTCATGTTCACCCACGCCAATTCCCGCATCGTTCACGGCAATCACGATATGACTTGCTGTGGTAGAGAGCTGTACGGTGACCACACTTTTTTCATTAGAGTACTTTATGGCGTTGTCTAACACGTTAGCTACAGCTTGAAATAGCAGGTTAGGATCGGCAAGCATTGTAACTGCAACGAGCTCGCTCGAAAGGGTAATGTCGCGCTCTTCTGCAAGGGGGTGATAAAGGTCAACCACGTCCTCTACGATGGCGCGTACGTCAGTGGAACAAAAGCCTTCTTTCTTATTGGTGGTTTCAAGCCCACTTATGCGTAACAAGCTGTTAAACATGTTTAACAGGTTGTCGGCTTCTTGGGTTGTATCTTCCCTTAGTTGAGTGTCTTCGATTTTTTCTAGCGTGTTGCGAAGTCGAGATAACGGAGTGCGAAGGTCATGGGCGATGCTATCGGTCACTGACTTTATATTGTTGACTGAACTCTCGATAGTATCGAGCATTTGATTAAACACAAATGACAAACTGCTCAGGTCGTCCCAATTACTGTCAATTTCTAAACGCTCTTGCAAGTTTCCCGTTTTGATAATTTTATCCGCCGTTTGCGACATGCGGTTAATTCGATTAACCACGTAAACAGCAATAGCGAAGCTCAGCACACTCAAGGTACAAAGCAACACCACAATGATCCAGCTGAACGTTTTACCAAACCACTGTGCGCTGTATAAATCGTCAATGCCGCGACCAACGTAAAGCACGTGATCGCCAAGGGTTACTTCTCTCATAAGTGCTTGGCGCAGCGTTTTTCTCGTTGTGCTATTGGGGCGGGAAATAACTATTTCTGCGGTAGCAAAACTGGCGCTTTTGTGGCGCTCAAGAACAAGGGGAATTGACGACAAATTGCCAGCCACTACTTGTTCATCTTTACTCAGTGCAACAAATGAACGTAGGTGGTCGGACGCTGAGGTGATTGTTGAGCCATTTGGCGAATGTTGGCCATTGTCTTTGGCTATCGCTAACTTAACCGCGTCAATACCGAGGTTTTCATAGAGAGTAATAAGCGCGTTTGTTTTGGCATTAACTGCAGCATTCGATTCCGAAATAAACAAGTCGCTGCTCGTTAATCGCCAAAAATAAACAATTAAAACAATGGCAATACAAGCTAGAGTGGTGAGCAATACGCCTACGCGAAAACTTGAACTACGCGTAAAGTCGCGTATTGCTATCATGCAAGCCCATCCGCTATTCGATATCCTGTGCCTCGCACAGTCTCTATAAGCGGGACATTAAACGCCTTATCCACTTTTTGACGCAAGCGGCTAATGTGAACATCTATCACATTCGTTTGCGGGTCGAAATGATAGTTCCAAACCTGCTCAAGCAGCATGCTTCGCGTCACGACTTTACCCTTGTGACGGAGCAGGCATTCAAGCAATTGAAATTCTTTAGACTGCAGGTCGATCTCTTGATCGCCACGCAATACTTTGCGGTTAACTAGGTCTAGAGTGAGGTCGCCTACTTTTATCAGCGTCTTGTCTTCACCTTCTTTGTTACGACCTGCAAGGCCTTCAACGCGAGCAAGTAACTCTTCAAAGGCAAAAGGCTTAGTTAAATAATCATTAGCGCCTGTGCGAAGGCCTTTGACCTTGTCTTCAACCTGACTTTTTGCACTCAGTAATAAAACGGGCGTTGTATTGCCTTCTTCGCGAAGTTTTTCTAAAACAGAAAAACCGTCGAGTTCGGGCAGCATCACATCCAGAATTACGGCGTCTAATTCGTTACTCGACGCCTGTTGGTAGCCTGATGTTCCATCACCTACAGTAATACATTCATGCCCTTCACCCAATAGTCCATTTGCAATGTGCGAGGCAACCTTTGGATCATCTTCTACAAGTAGCACTTTCATTATTACGCTTCTTTTGTTTATCAACATTCACACACTTGTTTGGCGTTGCTGTCGCCATTATGTGGCGATTAATCGTCAGCAAGCAAAATCAAGCAGTCGCAAAGCAGTATCGCTTTCACATGCTTTTACGAGTGTTAAGTAACGAAACGATCACTTTTAAGCTTTTTCGCATGTAGCGACAATTTGTTCAGGTGTCTAGTGCCCTAGAGGGCGCATGCACAGTGCTTTGGCTTGCTCTACGCTATTGAACTGCGCTCTCAAACTGTACTCTTGAATAGTACTGGGGCCCCGGTCAACGTGCATCTTGATCAAACACTTAACTTAGTTAGCTTCTGTCAAAACGCATGCTGGCGTTGTAAGGCGTGAAGTGTTGAACATCGCCTCGTGCACATTTTTCCTGAACTTCGTGCCAATATTCAGGGGTCATCAAATCACCGTGTAACGATTTAAGTATATCTTTGAACTTGCGTTTACCTACAATGAAGTGCTCAAACTGCTCGGGGAATACGTCGTTAGGCGCTACCGAGAGCGTATCAATAGCATAAGGATCGTCAGATTTCGGCAGGGATCTAAAATTGCGCTCATTCATTAAACAAATTTCATCATAGTCGTAGAAAATAACGCGGCCATGACGGGTAATACCGAAGTTTTTATGTAGCATGTCGCCAGGAAATATGTTGGCCATGGCAATTTGCTTAATGCACAGTCCAAGCTCATCTAGTGCACGGGTAATTTTCTCTTCATCTGTTTCTTCTTGTAGATACAGATTAAGCGGCGTCATTTTCCGTTCAATGTACATGTGTTTAATGATGAGTTCAGATTCAGTGAATTCTAGGCTCGATGCACACGTTTCTTTGAGTTCATCAATTAACTCAGGCTCAATTCTGTCTAGCGGAAACCTAAAATTCACATATTCATGAGTGTCGGCCATTCGGCCCACACGGTCTGACATTTTTACGAGTTTGTAGCATTCCTTAACGTGCTCACGCGTGATTTTTTTACTCTCTGCAAACTCGTCTTTAATAATTTTAAACACCACGCCATAAGAGGGAAGATGGAAAACCATCATGACCAGGCCTCGAATGCCAGGAGCCGCCTCAAATTTGTCGTCTGACTCGTCCATGTGCTGCAAGAAGTTGCGATAAAACACTGTTTTACCGTGCTTGTAGTGTCCCATTGCCATGTACAGCTCGAAGTGCTTTTTATTGGGGAGAAGCTCTTGAAGAAAGGCGGCAACTTCCGCAGGGTTTTGAGTGTCAGCCATAAAGTAGCTGCGAGCAAAACCGAAAATAACGCTTAAGTCTTTGCGATCAGTTAGAAGCGCATCCACAAACATATGGGGTTCGTTATAGCGTCGCATGGCGATAACAAACGGCAGCGTTTCGTCGGGCATGCAAATTCGCCCAATCAGGTAAGCGGCTTTTCCTCTAAAAAACGTAGGCTTAAGGATTTCCACAGCTTGAACGCTGGCTAGCTGCTCCTTATTCAACCGAGCGCGAAGCGCGCTTTCAAGGTTCTGTAGGTCTCGCTCGAAGTTTTCAAATGGAATGTTGTATCGATATATCTTAAAAATTGACTCGTACATTTCACGCACCGTGGTGGTGGTGTCGAAGCTGTTAATCACTTTGTCTCTGTCTTGCCCGGGTAAGAAACAGCGGCTGGGCAAGACAAACATCATATCGTTATCGATTTTTCTATGTTTAAACAAGCGACCAATTACAGAGTTGTAAAAGGTTTCGGCTAGCTCAAACTGCGGGTGGCCTTCTAGCTGTAAAGCAAATACTTTCTTAAGCTCTTGCCAGAAAGCGTCGTCTTTTTGATGTACTTGAGTTAGCAGATAAATTTCGGCGACAGCGTCTGACAGGCTTTGCTCGTAAATGGTTATTCGCTCTTTAGAGGCAAGCTGAGTTTCTTTCCAATTTCCCTTTTCGAACCTTTCTTGAGCGCCACGAGTGATGCGGGTGAACCATCGATAACTCTTATCGAAATGAGACAAAATTTGATAGGCAACTTTTCTTACCAAACTCTTATCTTGGCTAGTAGCTAACTCTTGCATGGTCGTGTGTTCCTTATTTTGTTACTCGCTATATCTACCACAAAATAGATAGCTTGAAGAGTGAAGTTTGGCGCAGATAGCGATTAAGTTACCAATTATCAAACACTTTTTTGTTTTATTATACTTTCGTTTAATGTATTCTGTTGACGGATTAATAACCAATTATAAGTTTGTATTTGATGGGTTTTAATATTCTTATTTGTGATGACTCGGCGCTGGCGCGAAAAATGGCGAGAAGCAATTTGCCAGATGGCTTTGCTGAAACTATTTACGAAGTGTCAAATGGTATGGACGCGTTGGAAGTATTGGCTCATCACACAATAGACTTGGTTTTACTGGACCTGACCATGCCTGTTCTTGGTGGCATCAGTGTGTTGAGTGAAATAAAACGCCGTCAGCTAGAAACGTTTGTTATCGTCGTGTCTGGTGATATTCAGCCAATGATGCAAGAAAAAGTAATGTCTTTAGGTGCACTGGGCTTTATAGAAAAGCCGATAAAGCGGGACGTGCTAACGTCAGTTTTGCAGCGCTTCGGTTTTATTCTTCCCGATACTTACAAACCAGCGATTGCGGTTTAAGATTTTAACGACTTATAAAGAGCGTTGTGAAAAGCGTTGATAAAGGTTGATGAGAAAAATTGATGAAAAAGGGGCGAACTGTGGTTCGCCCTTTTTCATATGCGCTTAGTCAAACCAGTGGCGCGTTTTGTTTGCAAACCACACTAGCGAAAGCATAACGGGCACTTCAACTAATACACCCACCACAGTGGCAAGTGCTGCGCCGCTGTGTAAACCAAATAGCGAAATAGCGACGGCTACCGCCAATTCAAAAAAGTTAGACGTACCAATCATACATGCCGGTGCTGCAACATTATGCGGCAGTTTCATACGTTTTGCCGCAAAGTAAGCAATGGCAAAAATACCGTAAGTTTGTATTAGTAGCGGTATCGCGATAAGCACGATGTCTTGCGGCTGCGATAAAATAGTTTCGGCCTGAAGACCAAACAAAATAACAATAGTGAGTAGCAGGCCGATAACTGAAAAGGGTTTGAACTTGCTAACCAATGCGTCAACAGCGCCATTTCCTTGTGCGTTATTGCCTTTATTTTCCAAGTGACGGCGCGTGATATAACCCGCGACCAATGGCAATACAACATACAGTGCAACAGAAAGCAGCAGGGTATCCCATGGTACGGTTATATCTGTTACGCCCAGCAGCATGGCGGTAAGCGGTGCAAAGGCAACGACCATAATCAAGTCATTAATTGATACCTGGACTAACGTGTAGTTAGCATCCCCTTTGGTAAGGTGACTCCACACAAATACCATCGCTGTACATGGAGCGACGCCCAGTAGGATCATGCCTGCAATGTACTCAGTGGCCGTTTGCGGATCTACCCAGTCGGCAAAAATGCCCTTAAAAAATAGCCAACCCAATAGTGCCATAGTGAAGGGCTTTATCAGCCAGTTAATCACCAAGGTCAGTACAAGGCCTTTCGGCTTTTTACCAACGTCTTTAATTGAGCCAAAGTCTATTTGTACCATCATTGGGTAAATCATTAGCCAAATAAGTACTGCCACTATCAGGTTTACGTGCGCATATTCAAGCGCCGCAATAGACGCAAAGACATCCGGCATGGCATAGCCTAGGCCCACCCCTGCAACAATGCAAAGGCCAACCCACACTGATAAATAACGTTCAAAGAAACCCATTCTGATTCACCTTTGTCTTACTTTACAACGATTTTTGATTAACACGCTTACTCACTTCTTCTGCGCTTTCAACGCGCTCAGAATAGCGGTCAACGAGAAAGTCTTTGTTGTCGCGGGTGAGCAAAGTAAATTTCACCAACTCTTCAACTACGTCCACAATGCGGTTGTAGTAAGGTGACGGCTTCATGCGGCCATCGTCTTCAAATTCTAGAAAGGCTTTTGCCACAGAAGACTGATTAGGGATGGTTAGCATGCGCATCCAGCGGCCTAAAATGCGCATCTGGTTTACCGCATTAAACGATTGAGAACCGCCGGAAACCTGCATGATCGCCAACGTTTTACCTTGGGTTGGTCGCACGCCGCCAAGGCTAAGCGGTACCCAGTCAATCATGCTTTTCATAATGCCAGTCATGCTGCCGTGACGCTCTGGTGAACACCAAATTTGCCCTTCAGACCACATCATAAGCTCACGCAGTTCTTTCACTTTTGGATGTGAGTCATCTTCAGTATCTGGCTGTGGCAATCCACGAGGGTCAAAGATTTTGGCTTCAGCGCCAAAGTATTCGAGCAACCGCGCCGACTCTTCAATTACTAGGCGGCTGTACGAGCGTTCTCTGAGCGAGCCGTAAAGTAGCAAAATACGCGGCTTGTGATCTGAGAACCTTGATGCAAAGTTAGCCAAAATTGGCTTGTGCATTTGCGCCATTACCGCGTTATCAGATGGGCTTTGTGCCGTTGAGCTTTCTTGGTTGCTTGATATATCTTGGCTCATTGATTTACTGTTACCCATTACTGGGCTCCTAATTTTGATAGTGCCTCTTTAAGCGCTGCTTTATCTAAGTTTTTCTCAGCAAGTTCTGCTAATGCCGCTACACGCTTTTCAATAATATCGATGGTGTTGTTGAAGGCCTCTGCTTTCTCTTGTTCGCTACCTTCTAACTTAGACGGGTCTTCTAAGCCCCAGTGCACCTTAAGAGATTTACCGAAATAAACAGGGCATGACTCGCCCGCCGCTGAATCACAAACCGTGACAACAAGATCAGCATCGTAATCTTCAAATTCATCCCACGACTGGCTTTGAAGGCCGTCTGTACTAAACCCGCGCTCTGCAAGGTACTTAAGAGAAAGAGGGTGTACTTCCCCTACAGGCTGGCTGCCAGCACTACGTGCTTCCACATTGCCGTTCGAGGCGTTAGTGATGGCCTCGCAAAGAATGCTGCGGCAACGGTTGTGCGTACAAATATATAAAATCTTCATATAAAACCTTGTTTAATGGTCGAGGCTACTGTGGGTAGCTGTAATAAATAGAATAAGACTTCGAAAAAAACAGATACTTGGCGACGTATTAAGCTGCAATTAACACCAAGACCTGTTGACCTTTGCTGTGCATTTTTGCAGCGGTCTTTGTGCCATTCAGAAAGTTTGGAATCTAGCAATTCTCGCAGGACAAATTCGCTAACGCCTCGCTAATATATTCATTGTTATGAATAGCGGTGTTCTTAATGACCTCCAGCGCCCAAGCGGGTAGGTCAGGATGGAGCTGGTAATACACCCATTTGCCCTTACGAGTATCGAGAACTAAACCGCACTTTCGTAAGTCAGCGAGATGGCGTGAAATTTTGGGCTGGCTTAATTGAAGCGCATCAGTAAGGTCGCACACGCATAGCTCACCTTTTACACTGAGCATAAGTAGCGTCTTTAAGCGGGTGTCTTCCGACAAGCATTTGAAAAATGTTAAAGGCTGTAGCTGCGAAGAATCAGAACAAGTCGACATAAATCACATCACATATGAAATTTCGTATGTGATGTATCGTATATGAAATTCCGTATGTGTCAATGATAAATCTGAAATTTCATATGTGTTTGGTAAGGACGAGAGGGTCTTAGACCGCCATTATTCTCGGTAAGACAGAAATTTAGTGGTTTTCAGGAGCGGCAGCCTCGAAGTGCTCGGGCATTGTTGGGTAGATGACTAGCGGAATAAACAACACCATTGTAGAGCTGATAACGCAACTAATAGACGTAAAGCATCGTTTTTATGTAGTAACCACCAAATTGCTTGTGGGCCTTTCGCCCTTATTCGTAAAACTAGGCACCCAAAATAGTAAAAGTGACAATGCACCCGTCAAAACGTGAAGCGCTACTATAAAGCCATGAATTGTTTGCATCTTGCTTTCCTTTGGCAAGGAAATTGCCGATGTCATGTTCAAATCTACAGGAACGATTAAGAATCAGGTTTCATCAATTATGTCTAAGCTTGGCGTAAGAGATAGAACGAGGGCTGTACTCAAGGCGTTAGAGCAGGGAGTTATTTAGTTATACTTTTATACAACATGCTAAAGAATAAGATACACAGGTTGGACCACTTGGTAAAATACAATCATAGGATCACATGTGATTTCGGAGAAGTACATGAGCAAGTGGTTAGTAGTTTTATCTTTAGTTTTCGGTGTGAGCACGACAGCTCACGCCAATTTGATTTTAAACGGTAGCTTTGAGAACAACGATATTAAGAGTAATAGCTGGAAAGCCTTCACTGCTGGAACAGTTGATGGGTGGAGCGGCACAAATATGGAGCTATGGGATAACTTCCAAGGGTTAAATGCATTTGATGGTAGCCAATATGCTGAGCTTAATGCCAATGGCAATAATGGCCGGTACTTTATTTTTCAAAGCTTCTCTACTGAAGCTGATGCTACCTATGATGTGTCATTTGCTTATGCAGCACGAGGCAAAGGTGAAAGTTTTCAGCTAGACATATTCAGCGATACGGATAACATTTTGTTCAGTCAAGTGTTCGACGATCACGCTATTAAAACTTGGTCTGAATTCTACGGTGATTTTGTTGCGCAAACTGCGCTGACAACCATCCGTTTTTCTACCATCAATACAGGAACCTATGGCAATTTTGTTGATGATATCGTGGTAACTGAAGCGCCTAGTTTAGCGAGTGTATCCAGTGTTTCAGTTAGTGAGCCAGCGAGCTTGGCTATTTTGCTACCTCTTTCAGCTTTTGCGTTTATAAGACGCAAGAGAGCCAAATAGATTTACACATATGGTAACTACAAAAAGGCCCGCATTTATGCGGGCCTTTGTTTTTTATGCAAAAATATCTGCGCTTTGGTTCTAATGCTTATTTATCCATATGCACAACTGAACGGATACTTTCACCTTTATGCATTAAATCAAACGCTTCGTTTATTTCATCAAGACCCATGGTGTGAGTGATAAACTCTTGAAGACCAAAGTCACCATTTAGGTATTGCTCTACAATACCTGGCAGCTCTGAACGACCTTTAACACCGCCAAATGCAGAGCCGCGCCATACACGACCAGTTACTAACTGGAATGGACGCGTTGAAATTTCTTGTCCTGCGCCAGCTACACCAATGATTACAGATTCGCCCCAGCCTTTATGGCAGCATTCTAGCGCAGAGCGCATAACGTTTACGTTGCCGATACATTCAAACGAGTAGTCAACGCCGCCATCGGTCATTTCAACAATCACTTCCTGAATAGGCTTGTCGAAATTCTTAGGGTTAACTAAATCAGTTGCGCCAAGCTGCTTCGCTAAGTCAAACTTGCTTTCATTAATATCAATACCAATAATGCGGCCGGCGCCTGCCATGCGTGCACCAATAATGGCAGATAGACCGATACCACCTAACCCAAAGATAGCAACCGTGTCGCCTTCTTGTACTTTCGCCGTTTTAAGCACGGCGCCCATACCGGTTGTCACACCACAGCCAAGTAAGCATACTTCTTCTAACGGGGCCGTTTTGTTTACTTTTGCTAGCGATATTTCTGGTAAAACCGTGTATTCAGAAAACGTTGAGCAGCCCATGTAATGATAAATTGGCTCACCATCTTTAGAGAAGCGGCTTGTGCCGTCTGGCATTAAGCCTTTACCTTGTGTTTCGCGCACTGCTTGGCAAAGGTTAGTTTTGCCTGACTTACAGAACTTACATTCGCCACATTCTGCGGTGTAAAGAGGAATAACGTGATCACCAACTTCTACGCTGGTTACACCTTCGCCCACCATTTCAACAATACCACCACCTTCGTGGCCTAGAATTGAAGGGAATACGCCTTCAGGATCATCACCGGACAGCGTAAATGCATCAGTGTGGCATACGCCAGTTGCAACGATGCGTACAAGTACTTCGCCTTTCTTAGGAAGCTCTACGTCAACTTCTTCCATCTTTAACGGCTCACCCGGGCCCCAAGCCACCGCAGCTTTTGACTTAATGTGCGTTTGACCTTCTTGCAACGAATCTTTGAATGACGCCATGTAATGACTCCTTAATCATAAATATTTGATGATGTTTTATAGGCCAAAGTATAGGAGACGGATTACTAATGATAAATACAGTTTTAGTAAATCACTTTTTCATAATTGTAATAATTGATTTAGCCAAATAGAATGTACTTAAATAAATCAGCGCTGTGTTGAACAACGCTAAACTAACGAGTGGCGATAATGAAATATCTAGAAGGCATAGCTGAGTTTTGTGCCGTAGCTGACGTTGGCAATTTTACCGGAGCTGCCAATAAGCTAGATACGTCAGTGGCGCAGATAAGCCGTAAAGTCGCATCACTTGAAAAGCAGCTAGGCGTTAAATTATTACAGCGCACTACGCGAAGTGTTTCACTTACTGAAGCGGGCACGCAGTATTTTCAGCAGGCAATGCCTGCATTAAAGGCGCTCGAAGATGCCCAGCTAGCTGTAAGCGCACTGCAAGCATCGCCGCAAGGGCTAATTAAACTTACCGCTCCCGTAGCGTTTGGCGAAGCCTTTATCGCGCCTTTGCTCAATACCTTTATGCAAAAGTACGCTGGCATTAGCGTTCAATGCACGTTCTCCAATGAAAAACTCGATATTGTGGAGCAAGGCCTCGACCTTGCCATACGCATTGGCAAACTAGAAGACTCTACGCTGGTTGCAAAAAAGCTGGCTACACGTCATTTGTTTGTATGCGGAAGTAGGGATTATTTTAAAGAGCAAGGTCAACCCATAAGTATTGAAGAGTTAAAAGAGCACTCGTTGCTGGTGGGGTCACAGCCCTATTGGCGCTTGTTTATCAACAATAAAATTCAATCTATTCCTGTGCAGGGAAGAGTACGATATAACAGTGGAAATGCACTGTGCAGCGCGGCAATTTCTGGCTTGGGTATTGCACAACTGCCTGGGTTTTATGTGCGTAAAGCACTAGCCTCTGGTCAGCTAATTGAGCTATTCCCCGAGTACAAAGACAAGCAAGAGGCTATTTGGGCTGTATTTCCTTCAAACAGAAATGTTGCACCTAAAATTAGGTTGCTGGTGGATTTTTTAGCTCAACATCTCATCTCAGACAGCTGATGTGATTGTTTAAAAATATTGATCGAAATATAGCGCCTGTATCTAAATATTCTTTAATAAACGTGATATGCAGGTGATGAAGTGCACAATGATGAGGGAAAAATTCACGTACGCGGCGCCCGTGTACACAACTTAAAAAATATCAGTATCGATATACCGCGAAATGAAGTGGTGGTGTTTACCGGTGTATCTGGCTCAGGAAAATCTTCTTTAGCTTTCGGTACGCTTTACGCAGAAGCTCAGCACCGCTATTTAGATTCGATATCACCTTATGCCAGACGGTTAATTGAGCAGGTGGAGAAACCTGACGTAGACGCGATTGACGGCTTACCGCCTGCTGTGGGCCTACACCAACGCCGCGGCGCACCTTCAGTTCGTTCTTCCGTTGGCAGTATCACCACGCTATCTAATAGTCTGCGAATGCTTTATTCCCGGGCCGGGGATTATCCCAAAGGGCAGAGCATTGTCTACGCAGACGGGTTTTCTCCTAATACACCTGAAGGTGCATGTGAAAACTGTGACGGTATTGGAAAAGTTTTTGACACACAAGCTCATCGCCTTGTACCCGACGACAGCCTCACCATACGTGAGGGCGCTGTGGCAGCTTGGCCTGGTGCGTGGCAGGGCAAAAACCTAGTAAGGGTACTGTTGTCGCTAGATATCGATGTTGATATTCCATGGCGTGAACTGCCTCAAAAAACCCGTGACTGGATCTTATTTACCGACGAAATGCCTCAGTTACCTGTATACCGAAACTATAACCTAGCGCAAACCCGAAAAGCACAACAAGAGGGCGAGCCTGCCAGCTACAATGGCAAGTTTATCAGCGCGCGACGTCATGTGCTCGACACCTTTAAAACGTCTCAAAAAGAGAAAATGAAGCAGCGAATTGCTCCCTTTATATCTGTTGAAGCATGTCCGGTTTGCCGTGGAAAAAAGCTTAAGCAAAATGCGCTGGCAGTGAAAGTTGATGGCTTAGATATTATTGAGTTTTCAAGGCTGCCATTACAGCAAGTTCACGAAAAGCTTCAGGCGTTAAGAAAGTCAGTCAACGGCGATACTTCGGAGCGTGGCCAGGTGATACGCAATATTACGGGCGACATTATTGAAAGAGTGAAGCCCATAATAGCGCTTGGGCTTCATTACCTTTCGTTAGATAGAAGTACAACAAGTATCTCAGTCGGCGAACTACAGCGACTACGCTTGGCGACCCAGCTTAAATCGAACTTATTTGGCGTTGTCTTTGTTATGGATGAACCTTCATCCGGTCTTCACCCTCGCGACGTAGAAGGTCTTATTCGCGCGCTTCACAATATTACCGAAACGGGAAATTCCCTGCTCGTTGTCGAGCACAACCCTTACGTTATTAAAGGCGCTAACTGGGTTGTAGATGTAGGACCGAGAGCGGGAGTGAACGGAGGTGAGCTTGTCTATAGTGGGCCGGTTAAAGAACTGGCAAGCACAAAAAACTCTCTAACGGCAGACTATGTCTTTAACAATAAAGCTCTAAGCCAGCGTATCAAGTGTAAATCGTCAGGGGTATTGCGTTTAAAAGACGTGTCTAGAAATAATGTCAGCCATGTTGATATTGATATTCCACTTGGCGTAATGACCTGTGTTACAGGCGTTTCCGGCTCTGGAAAATCGAGTTTGATTAGCCAAGCATTAGTTGAGCTAGTCAAAGACGGTTTAAGTCCAGTCGAGAAAGAAGGGAAGCGAGCGAAAGAAACGAAAGAGACGAGAAAAACGAAAGAACTGCTTACCGACGCCAATTCGCTTCTTGCTCAAGACACTTTTTCACATAAAAGTGAACCGCAGCAAGGCCGCATTGAAAGCGGACTCGAAGAGTTAAGTCGTATAGTTGTGGTAGATCAGTCCCCCATCGGCAGGACACCCCGTTCAACTTTGGCAACCTATACCGGCATATTTGACCAAATCAGAAGTTTATTTGCTTCAACCGAAGAAGCAAAATCCCGTGGTTACGATGCGGGCCATTTTTCGTTTAACGTTGTAAAAGGGCGGTGCCCACATTGTGAAGGCTTGGGTGTGGTATCGGTAGAACTACTGTTTATGCCGAGTGTTTATTCCCCCTGTACCGTTTGTAACGGTCAGCGTTTTAACGATAACGTACTGGAAGTTGGTTACAACGAACATTCTATCGCTGATGTATTATCGCTTACGGTTGAAGAAGCACTATCTGTATTTAGTGGTAATCAAGTTATTACGCGGGGACTTAAAACGCTAATGAACGTAGGGCTTGGCTATCTAACCCTTGGGCAAAGTGCCACTGAATTATCAGGTGGCGAGGCGCAGCGCATTAAATTAGCGTCAGAACTTAAACGTGCTCAAAATGGTAATACCCTATACGTGCTTGATGAACCTACAACAGGTTTACATCTCTCAGACACTGCATTACTTATGCAGCATTTAAGCACGTTAGTTGAAGCGGGGAATACTGTGGTGATGGTTGAGCACAATATGCAGGTGGCTGGGGCTTGCGACTACATTATTGATATGGGGCCAGGCGCTGGTGATGAGGGAGGAGAAATAGTTGCTGAAGGCAGACCAGAGGAGGTTGCCAAAGTTCAGCAAAGTGCAACAGCCCCATTTTTGAAGGCGAGTTTGGCTTAAAGAAAGGTTTTGATTGAGTGAGTTAGGTTTGAATGATCTTAGAAATAAGGGGTTGTTCAAAGCTACTTGAATACTAGTAAGCCAGCAAAGAAACTGCTTGAACTCGTATTTGTACCTTAAAAAGAAATAATAATTAAAGAGTGTTGCACTTTTTGCAACACAGTGTGGTGAAAACTGCGGTTGACATATAGACGTCTATACGGCAAATTGCTTGTATGAAAAAGATTCTACTTACTCGCACCACCATTATGTTAATTACCACCTTAAAAAGGGCGGTCGCTGACTAGTGCAAGTAAGCAAAAGACAACGAAAGCCCGCCTAACACAGAGCGGGCTTTTTTTTACACACGTTTTAGCATGCGTAACCTTAAGGAGCAGCATATGAAAGTCTTAAAGTTTGGGGGTTCTTCTCTAGCCGATGCACCGCGATACATGCGCGTTATGGAGATTAGCACGGCGACCCACCAAACCGACGGTGCTGCGGTTGTACTCTCTGCCCCAAAGGGGGTAACGAACGCGCTTTCACTACTATGTGAACAAGCAGCCGCGGGTGAAGATTTCCAGCCTTTATTCAATAAGTTGAACGACACGGTTACCAGCATCGCCAACAACCTAAACGAAGAACTCGACGGGTTTGCACATGCAAGCGTGGTAGAATTCATTAATAGCCACCTATCAGTACTAAAACAGCACCTTGAAGGCATTAAGTTGCTTGGTGTTGCACCTGATAATGTCGCTGCCGGTATTCTAAGTATTGGCGAGTACATTTCGGTAACGCTGTTTAGCGCTATGCTATCTGCCAAAGGTATCGCTAACCGCGTAATCGACCCGGTTAAATATGTACTTGCCGAAGGCGACTACTTAGATAGCATCGCCGATGTATCGCTAAGTAAAGCGCGTTTTTCAGATGTACCTACTGACGGCAGTGAATTTCTTATCATGCCAGGATTTGTGGCGGCTAACGAAGCGGGCGAGAAAGTCACACTTGGGCGAAACGGATCAGACTACTCAGCGGCCATTCTAGCGGCGTGTATCGATGCAAACTGCTGTGAAATTTGGACTGACGTAGACGGTGTTTATAACGCTGACCCGAATCAAGTTGAAGGGGCAGTGCTGTTAGACAAGCTTACCTATCAAGAAGCGATGGAGCTGTCTTATTTCGGTGCCAAGGTACTTCATCCGAAAACTATCGGTCCTATTGCCCAACACCACATCCCTTGTTTGATCAGAAACACACTAAACCCAGCTGCGCCAGGTACGCTAATCAGCAATGAAAAAAGCGAGGTGTGGACGTCAGTTAAAGGTATTTCACAGCTTGATAACGTCACCATGTTTAACGTTGCAGGCCCTGGCCTTAAAGGCATGGTAGGTATGGCAAGTCGTGTGTTTGAGGTGATGTCGAACGCCAATATTTCAATAAGCCTTATTACCCAGTCTTCTTCAGAATACTCAATCAGTTTCTGTATCCAAAGCAAAGACGCCAGCCGAGCGTTAACGCTTCTTGAAGATGCGTTCGCGCTAGAGCTTCAAAATCAATTGCTAGACCCCATTGAAGTGCGTCATGAGCTAGCCATTGTTACTTTGGTTGGTGACGGTATGCGTCAAACCAAAGGCTTGGCAGCGCGTTTCTTTAACTCGCTTGCCCAAGCGCGGGTAAACAACGTTGCTATTGCTCAGGGCTCTTCAGAACGCTCTATTTCAACGGTAATTGAAAGCAAGCGTGCTAAGAAAGCGGTAAAAGTTATTCACCAGAATTTTTTCTCTGACCGCCATACCATTGACGTATTCCTAGTAGGGTGTGGCAATGTGGGAACCGAACTGCTAGGTCAAATTGAAAAACAACAGCCTGCATTGTTAAAACGCAATGTTCAGCTGAGAGTTTATGGCATTGCAAATAGCCGGAAACTGCTGTTAAACAGTCAAGGTATTGATTTAAGCGGTGACTGGAAAGCGGCACTTGAATCGGCAAGCGAAGGATTAAGCGTAGAGCGCCTGCATCAGTTCGCCAACGACAATAGTCTGGTAAACCCGGTGATTGTTGACTGCACTAGTCACGAAGCGATTGCACAGCAATATGTAGATATGATGGAAAGCGGTTTTCACGTGGTAACGCCAAATAAAAAGGCGAACACGAGCGCAATGTCTTACTACCGTAAGCTTCGCAAGACCGCGCAATCGACAAATCGTCAGTACCTTTACGAAACCACTGTCGGCGCAGGGCTACCGGTTATTGATAACTTGCAAAAGCTATTCAGCGCCGGCGACACCTTACACCGCTTTGAAGGAATTCTATCGGGCAGTTTGTCTTATGTATTTGGCAAACTTGAAGAGGGCATGAGCCTGTCGCAAGCGACACAAACAGCCAAAGACAACGGTTTCACAGAGCCTGATCCGCGCGATGACTTAAGCGGCATGGACGTAGCGCGCAAGCTGCTTATCATGGCTCGTGAAGCTGATTTAGCGTTAGAACTATCTGACATTGAAATTGAGTCTGTACTGCCAAAAGGTTTTGCCGAAGATTGTTCAATTGACGAGTTTATGCAGCAGCTGCCAGAGTTAGATGCGTCGTTTGGTGAAAAGGTTGAAGCGGCTAAAGCAGAAGGTAAAGTACTTCGTTATATCGGCAGCATTGAAGACGGAAAATGCAGAGTAAGCATTCAGGCTGTACCGGCAAGTAACCCTCTTTCGCAGGTAAAAGACGGTGAAAACGCGCTGGCGATAAACAGTGACTACTATAGCCCAATCCCTTATGTAATTAGAGGATATGGAGCAGGTGGTACGGTAACAGCAGCTGGGGTGTTTGCTGACATTCTGCGTACTATGCCGTGGAAGCAAATGGCGCACTAAGGGCTAAATAACGCTTAGCTTGCTTAGCGTAGATAGGCGGCTAAAGTAAAATATTCGAAGGTGTGACTTAGGCCAGTAATGTTGTGGCATCGATTTAAAGCGCTAATTTATTGAGCTAATTTGAAGCGCTAATATAAAGAGCACGCTACAAGCGAAGTAAGAGTAATAATATGAAAGCATTCACGGCCTTCGCGCCGGCATCAATTGGAAATGTGAGCTTAGGCTTTGACGTACTGGGCGCAGCGCTTGCGCCCGTTGATGGCACTAAGCTAGGTGATGAAGTTGAAATAAAGGCGGCTGAGTCATTTTCACTAGAAACGGTGGGGCGCTTTGCTCACAAACTCCCGGGCGATGCAGACAGTAATATTGTAACCAAGTGCTATCACTATTTCTGTGAGCAAATGGAAAAGGCTGGAAAAACAACCTCTCCTGTTGCGCTTACGCTTCATAAAAACCTTCCAATAGGCAGCGGGTTGGGTTCAAGCGCAAGCTCTATAGTGGCAGCGTTTGCAGCGCTAAATGCTTACTTCGACACCCCGTTCGATGAAGATACTCTGCTTATAATGATGGGCGAATTAGAAGGCCAAATAAGCGGTAGTATTCACTATGATAATGTTGCTCCCTGTTACTTAGGTGGTATGACGTTAATGACAGGTAGCGATGCGCCGGTCACACTGTCGTTGCCTTTAAACGACGATTGGTACTATGCCGTTTGTTATTCAGGCATTAGCGTATCAACGGCGGCGGCTCGCGATATCTTACCTAAACAGGTGGAAATGGCGACGGCACTAACCTTTGGTCGACAGCTAGGTGTGTTTGTACATGCCTTACATGTAGGTAACTTTGATTTGGCAGCATCGGTAATGAACGATGTCATAGCCGAACCTTACAGAAAATCGCTACTGTCTGGCTTTGATGACGCTCGTGCGTTTAGTGAGCAAGCGGGTGCGCTCGCTTTTGGTATTTCTGGCTCGGGACCTACGGTTTTTGCCGTGTGTCCAAGTAAAGCGCAGGCGGAAAAAGTCGCCGCCTATTTAACAGAGAACTACATTCAAAATGAAGATGGCTTTAGCCATGTGTGCCAAATACCAAGCCAAGGCACCATTGTTTCTTAGGGTACATAGCTTTTCAAGGTACATGGTTTCTTAAAGGCAAATGATTTCCTAAAAGCACAATAATTTTTTAAAAGATTAAAAGGGCAGAGTACTTGCCCACATAAAAAGGTAACAGCAAGTGGAATTGGTAAATTTAAAAGATTCATCGGACACAGCAAATTTTGCTGAAGCCGTTAAGCGGGGCTTAGGTAAAAACCAAGGGCTTTATTTTCCAGAGCATATTCCTACCCTAGAAAATATTGACGAATTGTTGGAAAAGCCATTTGTAGAGCGCAGTATTGAAGTACTTCGCGCCCTTATCGGCGATGAGCTGAATAATGGCGAGCTAGAAGAAATTGTTCAGACCGCATTTGCTTTTGGTGCACCAGTTGAGCAGGTCAACGAGAACGTATACTGCTTAGAGCTTTTCCATGGTCCAACGCTGGCGTTTAAAGATTTTGGCGGCCGCTTTATGGCGCAAACCCTGTCGCGTATTAGCGAAGGGAAGCCAGTTACCATTCTAACAGCGACTTCAGGTGATACCGGCGCAGCGGTCGCACATGCATTTCACGGCATCGACAATATCAACGTGGTTATTTTGTTTCCAAAGGGCAAGATTAGCGCGCTGCAGGAAAAGCTGTTCACTACGCTAGGTGGTAACATTCATACCGTTGCTGTTGAGTCAGACTTTGACGCATGCCAATCACTAGTAAAAACCGCGTTTGACGACCCTGACGTACGTGAAGGCCTTCACCTGAACTCAGCAAACTCAATCAACATCAGCCGTTTACTAGCGCAGGTTTGCTATTACTTTGAAGCAGTAAGTCAGTTGCCAAAAGAGAAACGAGACCAACTCGTTATTTCAGTACCTAGTGGTAACTTTGGTAACCTTACGGCTGGCATGATTGCTAAATCGTTAGGTTTACCTATAAAGCGTTTTATCGCAGCAACTAACTTAAACGACACGGTACCTCGCTACCTTAAAACCGGCGAGTGGGAACCTAAGGCGACGGTTGCGACCATGTCTAACGCAATGGATGTGAGTCAGCCTAATAACTGGCCGCGAATAGAGGCGCTTATTGAGCGTGGCTATATCGACAAAGCGTGTCTTAAAGGTGAGATGGTTGACGAAGAATATACGCAGCTTGCTATGCGTCAATTAGCGCAACAAGGCTATACCAGCGAGCCACATGCCGCGATTGCTTATCGCGCAGTAAGTCACGACTTAGAAGACGGCGAAATTGGTTTGTTCTTAGGAACAGCGCACCCGGCTAAGTTCAGAGAAACCGTTGAAAACGTGCTAGGTAATCCAATCAGCTTACCGAAAGCGTTGGCCGATGTAGCAGGCGAAGACAGCTTAGCGGTAGACTTGCCAGCGTCTTACGATGCACTTAAGCAGCATATGATGGATTTGCTTAAGTAATGACACCCTCGGCTACAACATGGCAAAGCGCGCTTAGTGATGAAAAGCAAAAAGACTATTTTGTTACGTTGCTTGAGCGCGTGAAGCACGCTCGTGAAGCGGGAAGCGTTATCTACCCGCCTCAGTCTGACGTATTCAATGCGCTTAAATACACGCCGCTAGACGAAGTAAAAGTGGTGATCTTGGGTCAAGATCCGTACCACGGCCCTAGTCAAGCCCATGGACTTTGTTTTTCAGTAAAAGCTGGCGTTAAAACACCGCCATCGCTTAAAAATATGTACAAGGAGCTGTTGTCTGACATTGATGGTTTCACCGAGCCTAATCACGGCACGCTGACGTCGTGGGCGGAGCAAGGCGTATTGCTACTTAATACTGTATTGACCGTTGAGCAGGGCAAAGCACATAGCCACGCGAAATGGGGATGGGAAACCTTCACCGATAAGGTTATCGATGTGGTCAATGAGCACTGCCAAAACGTTGTGTTTCTTCTGTGGGGTAGCCATGCGCAAAAGAAAGGTAAGCACATTAACCGTGAAAAACACTACGTTTTACATGCGCCTCATCCGTCGCCACTCTCAGCACACAGAGGCTTTATAGGTTGCAAACACTTCAGCCAAACAAACGAATACCTTATTGCTAAGGGCAAAGAACCCATTAATTGGCAGGTATAGTACTGGCAGAAATAGCAGCTAGCCACACAGCAAGTGTGATTGCCCCATTCAGCGCCCTATCAATAGCTAGCTCACTAGATAAATGCCTAAATAGCTATGAGACCATGTTGTGCGGTCTGGCCGCAATTAGGCACAGAGCATATTCCTTAGCTATTACCCTATTACGTAGAGCCAGCGAAGAGACACCATGCTTGCAAGTGAAGCATTTACAGCACGCTAGAAAGTAAAAAGGCCGCCTGTTTAACAGGCGGCCTTTGTTTTATCTTTCCAGTGTTTCTAGCTCGTACTCGAAACCACAGTCGAGTTCGGCCAGTTCTTTTTCTAATTTGTAGCGATCTTGTAGCGCTTCGATTTCTCTCCACTTACGTTTTTTGCTTTTGGTTTTTGCTGGGCTTGCTTCGATGTCTAACATGGCAAATAGATCTGATTTATCCACTGGGATCTCCTTTTTATACCACTACAACTAATACAGAGTTTTTGTTTTTAATTCCCTCTGTACAATTTTGTATCACAGCCGCCACTAAAATAAAATAGTTTAATTTACCTTTTATTAACAAATTGTGACGATATGATGACAACGGTAAGGAAATGTCCAGTGTGTTTAAAGCGTGAACAATAACTGTATGTAATTGATCCTATTTGTTTTGTTAGTAATCAATTGTACAGTGTTACGGATATCAAAAATGTCTGTCGTATAGTTGATGAAAACCGAAACAAAAAACGGCTAGCTTCCGAAAAAGCTAGCCGTTCAGTTTGTTATTTGCACCAATTGGGTGATTTTAAATCACCTCGCATTCCTTATTTTGGTGCATTCGCTGCTCTGAATTTGGCAATCAATTGTTGTGTTGAAGCGTCGAAATTATCTTTGTCTGCCTCGCCTTGAATGCCTGCAAGTACTTGGTTTCCTAGTACTTTACCTAACTCAACGCCCCATTGGTCGAATGAGTTAAGGTTCCAGATAACACCCTGAACGAATACCTTATGTTCATACATTGCAACCAGCGCGCCAAGTGTTTTAGGCGTAAGGCTATCAAACAAGAAAGTATTGCTAGGCTTGTTGCCAGGCATGGTTTTATGAGCGGCCAAGCGTTTGCGTTCAGCGTCGTCTAGGCCTTTACCGTCAAGGTCTGCATAACACTCTTCAAAGGTTTTACCCTGCATTAGTGCCTGGGTTTGACCAAAACAGTTAGACGCAAGCATAGCGTGATGCGTGTGGTCCTGGTTAGGAACGTTAAGTGGCAACATGAAGTCTGCTGGGATAACGCCAGAACCTTGGTGAATAAGCTGATGGAAGCTGTGCTGGCCGTTTGTACCTTCACTGCCCCAAATAATTGGGCCAGTAGGGTAATCTACGTGCTCACCTTCTTGCGTCACTTCTTTACCATTACTTTCCATATCTAACTGCTGTACGTAAGCTGGTAAGCCGCGAAGATAGTGATAATAAGGCAGCAACACATGAGACTGTGCATCGAAAAAGTTTCTGTACCAGACGCCTAACAACGCAAGCAATACAGGCATGTTTTCTTCAAGTGGTGCAGTAGTGAAATGGGTATCCATCTCAAACGCACCTTCAAGCAAGCCTTTAAAGTTTTCAAAGCCGAGAGCTAGTGAGATAGGTAGGCCAATAGCAGACCAAAGCGAATAACGACCGCCTACCCAATCCCACATAGGGAAAATATTGTCGGCGCTAATACCAAACTCGGTGGCTGCTTTAACGTTTGAAGACACGGCTACAAAGTGTTTAGCAATATCTTCTTGTGTACCGCCAGACTTTAAGAACCAGTCTTTAGCCGTAAGTGTATTTTGAAGCGTCTCTTGGGTAGAGAACGACTTTGATGACATGACCACCAAAGTTTCTTCAAAATCTACGCTAGATAGCACATCGTGAATGTGGCAACCGTCAACGTTGGCAACAAAGTGAACTTTCACGGCGTCAACTGTATGCGGCTTAAGTGCCTCAGTCATAATCTTAGGACCAAGGAACGAACCACCAATACCAATTGCCACAATGTGCTTGATAGGCTTGCCGGTATAACCTTTGTGTTCACCGCTGTGAACCGATGCAGTAAACGCTTCAATTTTTGCAAGCGTAGCATGCACTTCAGGCATTACGTCTTCGCCATCTACCAGTACTTTACGGTCTGAGAAATTACGAAGTGCGGTGTGAAGCACAGCGCGACCTTCTGTTGAGTTAATCTGCTCACCAGAAAACATCGCGTCGCGAAGGGGTTCTAGTTTGCACGCTCGGGCAAGGTCGAAAAGTCCTTTAAGCGCGTCATCATTTACACGGTTTTTCGAGTAATCAAGAAAAATACCGCAGGCTTCAAGCTGCATCTTATTTGCGCGATTTGCATCTTGTGCAAACCAGTCGCGCATGTGCGCATCTTTTATCGTTGCAGCAAGTTCAGACAGCTTTTTCCATTCAGGAAGAGAAGTTAAAACACTCATTGTTTCAATAGCCCTTACGCGCTTAGTTTTTCGCGAAGCATGGTTTCAAGTTTTTCCTGATCTGCGGCGAAGTTGCGGATGCCTTCAGAAAGCTTTTCGGTTGCCATTGCATCTTCGTTCATTGCCCAGCGGAATTCGCTTTCTGTTAAGCGGTCACCTGGTGTTTTTGTAGCGCCATTGTCTTTAAGTTTAACCTCTAGATCGCCAGGCTCGTTTGCCAGTTCTTCTAGCAGTGCTGGGCTAATGGTTAGACGATCACAACCTGCCAACGCTTGAATTTCACCAATGTTACGGAAGCTTGCGCCCATCACTACGGTATTGTAGCCGTGGTCTTTGTAGTAGTTATAAATTTTAGTTACAGATACTACGCCTGGATCTTCATCTGGTGCGTAAGACTCAGTGCCGGTCGCTTTTTTGTACCAGTCTAAAATGCGCCCTACAAATGGAGAGATAAGATAAACAGCGGCCTCTGCACAAGCTTGTGCTTGGGCGAAGCTAAATAGAAGCGTTAAATTACACTGAATGCCTTTCTTCTCTAGCTCTTCTGCTGCCTGGATACCTTCCCAAGTAGACGCAATTTTGATAAGAATGCGTGACTTATCGATACCAGCGTCTTCATATAGCTGAACCAAGCGTTCCGCTTTTTCGATAGTGGCGGCAGTGTCGAACGATAGGCGTGCGTCTACTTCAGTTGAGATTCGGCCAGGAATAGTTGCAGAGATTTCTTTACCAATCGCTACCGCTAGTTTGTCTGCGGCATCGGTAAGCTGCTGGTCAGCATCGTTTGACTGAAGTTTTGCCCATGCTACAGCATCATCAATTAGACTTGCATATTGAGGAAGACCAGCCGCTTTTAAAAGTAGCGACGGGTTAGTTGTGGCATCGACTGGTTGATACTTTTTAATGGCATCGATGTCGCCCGTGTCGGCAACAACGGTAGTGATATCACGTAATGAAGCTAACTGATTGCTCATAATTCTCTCTGTTCTTTATCAAAATAAATTTGGACAACTCGCTGGAAAAGCCAGTTGAATAAAACGGTTCGCTTGCGCGTGTGTAGGGCTTCGCGCTTGCGTTCTTTTTTACCAGTTCTTAGTTCTTTAATAAGTACTGGTACATGCAGCGCTTTGGTAATTGAGGTACGTTCACGGAGGGTGTATCTCAATTATTGTTTGAATAATTATTTGTAACGCTATTTATATCAAACCCGTGTGACAATTCATACATTGAATAGCGACAAAATGGCTAATCGGATTTCTCTGTTAAGCCAATTTACGTCTTTCTTATGCCATTTTGCTTTTTAAAGCGTATCAGATGGTACAATAGAGGGGTAATACCATTCCGTATAGATCATTACCCACTCAGCGAGAGTTAAAATGTTCGTAATCGCGGCGTGTTACCGCAGGTATAGTGGTTCTACATCAAGGTGGCACAACAAAGAGTACGGGCATTTTAAACTCGCCCTTCGGGAAGGTCTGACAAGCTTCCTAGCTTCATTCTGGGAATTTGAAAGGGAAGAGCCATTCCTGCATTCCCACGCTTCGTTAGGAAACTTGCCAGCGCCTTCTGAGTGGGCAATGATCTATGCGGATTGGTATAAAAACCTAAGGAGTCGAAATGTTAGTTGTAGTATCCCCAGCAAAAAATTTAGATTTTGAAAGCGAAATTCCTGTGAGCCAGTTCACTCTGCCTGCCATGCTTGAAGACACTGAACGTTTGATGGAAGTTTGCCGCACCTTATCGCCTGCTGACTTATCATCGCTGATGAAAATAAGCGACAAGTTAGCAACGTTGAACGCCAACCGTTTTGCTGAGTTTTCTACGCCGTTTTCGCCCGATAATGCACGCCAAGCAATGTATGCGTTTAATGGTGATGTGTATACTGGGTTAGATGCTTACTCGCTTGATAGCGAAACGGTCGAATATGCGCAAAAACATCTTCGAATTTTGTCTGGCCTATATGGACTACTTCGTCCTTTAGACTTAATGCAGGCCTATCGTTTAGAAATGGGCACTAAATTAGCAAACCCTGAAGGTAAAGACCTGTATGCGTTTTGGGATGATCGCATTACTTATATGCTAAATAAGGCATTAGAAGCACAGGGTGACAATGTGTTGATCAACCTTGCTTCAAATGAGTACTTTAAAGCAGTGAAGAAAAAGTCTTTAGATGGCATGATCATTACGCCAACGTTTAAAGACTGCAAGAATGGACAGTATAAGATTATCAGCTTCTTTGCGAAGAAAGCCCGTGGCTTGATGGCGCGTTATATTCTTGAAAACCGTGTAGAAGACGTAGAAGGTCTGAAAAACTTCGACGTAGATGGCTATCAGTTTAGCGAAGAACAAAGTTCATCGACGGAACTTGTGTTTCTTCGCAATCAGGAAAGCTAAAAGAAAGCCCAGTAATAGGGGGCTTTCTAAGCAAGCTTGCCTATTGTCCCTTAAAGCAATGGCGCTCTCTTTTTTTCTTCTGCGCGTGCTGAAGTGGGTAAACCATCATTACGGAATACCCACTTTTAGTTTACTCACTGTATAAAAAAGCTTTTATATTGCTCTCTTAGCGCTACTTTGCGAATTTTCCCTGTACTTGTCATTGGTAATGCCTCGCAAATAAATATATGTTTGGGTACTTCAAACTTGCCGAGCTTCTCCTTACAAAATGCATTGATGGCTGGCAACATCTCTTGTGTTAAGTCATTACCCACTATGCATGCGCAAACCGCTTCACCCCAGTGAGGATGGGGCACTCCTATCGCAGCTGCAGCTTCTATTTCTTTCATTAAGCAAAGCGTTTGCTCCACTTTTTGAGACGACACATTTTCTCCTCCAGACTTAATGGTATCTTTTACCCTGTCGATAAACATTAGTTGGCCTTTACTATCAATAAATCCTAAGTCACCCGTGTGGTGCCAACCAAATTTATAAGCGGCTTTGCTGGCGTCTTCATTCTTATAATATCCATTCATGACCTGCGGGCCTCGCCAAACTATTTCACCTGTTTCGCCCTGTTCCACTTCAACACCTTCCTCATTTATCACTGCTTGCTCGTTAGAACACAGGGGAACACCCCAGTAATTACCCTCTGCAAATTCAGTTTCACAACCGTCTTTGAACAAACTAGAAACAGGGCTAAATTCTGTTTGCCCACTGCCTAAGTGGACTTTGCAGCCAAAAGCATCACGAATTTGCTGACGACTCTGCTCACTCATTGGCGCCATACCGTAAATGGCTAATTTAAAGTGGCTGAGGTTTCGTTCGTGAAAGTTATCTGTTGCCATTAGTGCATTCCACATCATAGGTAAAAGCACGGACGTCTCTATTTTTTCACTTTCTAAGCTGTTCGCTATTTGAATAGGATCGAATGTAGCGTGAAGCGTACAGCATCCACTTCTTAAAAACGTTGGGTAGAGTATTGAAAGGGCGGTACAGTGAAATAGGGGAAGAACGAGTAACATTCTGCACTGTGCGCTTAGTTCTAGTTCTATTGCCGCAGTAAGCGCTGCAATGGTTAATGAAAGGTGAGATGTTTCAACCGCTTTGGGTTTAGAGGTGGTCCCAGACGTGTAAATCATATGGGCTGTGTCTCTGTCGTTTATTATCCTGTCTTCAATTTCTGCGTCGCTACGCTCTTTGATAAAGGACTCAAATGCGAACGTAGCCTTGCCCTTATCTTGGCCTAATTGAATAGTAAAACGTATGTCGTCATTATTGCTTATGCTTGCAAACACAAGATCTGAGAGGAGGGGATCGAAAACGACTACTTTGGAACCGCTGTGTTCAAGATTAAAGGTCACGTCGGCAACGCTTTGCATAAAGTTAATAGGCACCGCAATAACGCCCAGTTTGTAGCAGGCAAAGTAAGTAACAACAACATCTATCTGGTTTACCGCTAATATCGCCAGCTTATCGCCTTGTTTAATGCCTTCACGCATCAGCGCATTGGCTAATTTATTAACTTTTTTGTTGAGCTCGTTATAGGTAACGGTGCGGCGTTCATTGTGATAAAAGTCAACTAGTGCAGGTAAACTGCCGCTATCTCGTGCGCGCCTGCGCAACAAATCCCCCATGGCTACGCGTTCTACCAAGTTTCTTTCTAATTGTTGTGTTCTCATGCTTGTGTCCTTGTCGTTAACGCAAAACCTCAGGTGTAATGCTTCTGTGGAAGCCATCCCACGTTTCGCTGGCAGGCTGGTGAAGGTTCTGCAAAGGGAAGAGTGCTGGAGCCGACCCCATGCTGGCACCACCGTCTACAAATAGTGTTTGCCCAGTGATGAAGTTCGCTCCCTTGCTTAGAAGAAAGCACACCGTAGAAGCGACTTCAGCTTCGCTGGCAATTCGTCCTAGCGGAACCGCGTGCTTTAGGTTTTGAATAGCACGTTTCATATCTTCGGGGTAGGTGTCTAGCCCTGACGATGCTACCCATCCAGGCGCAATAGCATTGACCCTAACGCCAAATGAACCCCATTCCCACGCCGCGGTTTTAGTGAGATTTTCGACGCCTGCCCGGGCGGCACCAGAATGTCCCATACCCGGCATGCCATTTTTGTTGTCAGCGGTAATGTTGACAATATTGCCGCCATGAGTTTTAAAGTGCTTATTGAATAGGGCTTTCGCCATTAGAAAGCCACCAATTAAATTAGTTTGAATAACGCGTTCAAAACCGTTTTGGGATATGTGCGAGAGTGGGGCGCGAAACTGGCCGCCCGCCATGTTTACCAACCCGTGCACGCGTTTATGCTTCTCAAGCAATGCGTTTACGGTGTGTGATACGTCTTCTTCACTGCGTATATCAAGCGTGTAATAACAGGCTGTGCCTCCATCGCTTTTGATTTCTGCAGTGGTGTTTATAAGCTTATCTTCACTTCGGCCAATCAGAATAACGGTTGCACCTAATGAGGCAAGTTCATGGGCAGTACATCGTCCTATACCGCTGCCTCCTCCGGTGATAACAATCGTTTGTTTTAAAAAGCTTCTTGCTGCTAACGTTGACTGATATGGCATTCACTCACCTTTGTGTTTGGTAAAAGGGACCAACGACACTGGCACGTTAATAGGCATAGTTAATAACGTTTGCGCGGCTGATTTTCCCTGGCTATCAGTGCGAAGAGATGCGGTGCCGCCGCCTCCTAATGCATCAGTGAGTAAAAAATTAAAGCTGTTAATGCCAGGTAGGGCATACCGAGAAACACTTCCTTTTACTGAATAAGCAAAAAAATGTTTCACCACATCAGCAGTTAGAGCCCGATTTAAAAAGGGAAAGAGCTTTGGATGTCGCGCGATCACCCCAATGTTTAAGTTGTTACCTTTGTCGCCGCTTCGGGCACAAACCAACTCAACTAATGGAAGAGAGACTGAGTGTTCATTATCAAGCTGTGCTTCTTGAGTCGGTTCAGAACGACATGCTTCTTTCTGAGATTGAATGGGAGCAGCGTCAGTTTGGTAAGTAGCGTGCGCCACAATGACATCATTTTTTTGAATACTTACCGAAACCTTATTCTTGTTGATTAAAAACGAGTGCACCCGAATAAGAGGTTGTGGCTTAGGGCGACCAGCGCCAAATCCCGCCATACCAGGCGCAGCCGATGTAGCCAAATACGCCATTTCACTGGCACAAAAATAAAGGGCTTTACTATTATTGTGATGAAGTGTGAATTTGGCAATGACCTCTCGCGTATGCTCTGCATTAGCATGGGGGCCAAAGGTTGCTTCGCTGCCTAATATTTCAATACAGGTGTCTTTAAAGGGCGGCATACCTCTTTCAATGAGCGCGCGTTCGGTTCGTGCAACCAGCGCATGAATATTGGTAAGCGCTTTTTGTTTTGCGTTAAAGCCTGCAATAAAAAAAGCGCCAGTAAGTTTATAGCCGTCTATGTATGTTGCACATACCTTGTAGTCGTTGCCAGGCGCTGAGCCTTTGGCACCATACACACGTACAGCGTTGCTATGCGTTTGCTCTAAAGATACGTGGGTAAAGTCGCAACAAACATCGGGTAGAAGATAATTTGCAGGGTCGCCAATTTCGTACAGCAGCTGCTCGGCCACTGTGAAGGTTGTTACCAGTCCACCAGTGTTTGGTGGGATCACAATAGTAAACTCGCCGCTTGGTTTAACCTCGGCAATGGGGTAGCTCATGTCTGAAAAGTCAGGCACTTGCTCCCAATCGGTAAAATTTCCCCCGGTGCATTGAGCACCGCACTCGAGCAAATGTCCTGCAAGCGAACCTTGCGCGAGCGCGTTGTAATCGTCATAGCTCCATGAAAACTCATGCATTAAGGGCCCAAGCACGAGCGCACTGTCTACCACTCTACCCGTAATCACAATATCAGCACCGGCAGCTAACGCATCGGCAATTGGCTGGGCGCCTAAATACGCATTCATCGACGCAAGGGTATTAGGTAATTCATTGCCATTATCAAGGTCATGGGTATTAGCTTCAGCTAGAGTTTCGCGGTGCACCTCGTTAAGCAAGTTGTCACCGTACACGCCTACAATATTCAAATTTAGGTTTAGCTGTGCACACAGGGCATTAAGCGATTCTATGCAGGCCGGCACATTGACTCCCCCCGCATTTGCAACTACTTTTATGCCTTTTTGTGCACAGTCTTGCAGTACGTCTTTCATGGCCACGGTTACAAAGTCGACGGCATAGCCTAGCTTTTCATTCTTTGCTTTGGCTTGCGATAAAATGGCCATTGTCACTTCGGCTAAGTAATCAAAAACAAGGTAATCGATGTCACCTTTTTCAACTAGCTGCCTTGCAGAAAGCTGACTGTCACCATAGAACGCTGAAGCACCGCCTATACGAACCTTATTTTTGTTCATGGATGACCTCGTCGGCTTGAAGTATGGTGGCTATGGTTTGTTTAGATTTAACCTGATCGCCAGCTGTAATTGAAGAAAGGTGAACCGTACCTTTTATGCCTGCTTTAAGGGGGTGTTCCATTTTCATCGCTTCCATAATGGCCACCGTATCGCCTGCATTTACGGTATCACCTTGCTTTACAAGAAGAGCAACGATGACACCGTCCATCACTGCATTCACTTGCGCTGTGCCCTGTGTTTTTTGGCTATCTACTTTGCTGTGCGTTACGCAGCTAAACGTGAAGTGACCTGTGCCATCGTCAATAAATAATGTGTTACCGTTCCCAGCGTATGAGACCGTGCTTCGCAACTTATCTGCTTCTACTACTAAGCTTTTTGGCGTTAAGTCTAATAACGTAAGTGTTACTTCTGTTTTAGTACTTGTATCGCAGATTCGATAGTGATTAGTGAAAGGCGTAACAGTCATTGATGCGGTGACATCGTTGCAAGTAATAATGATGGGGTAAGCAAAGCCCATGGAGTGTTGCCAAGTGGGTGTGAGCTTATTCAATGCATTACCATAAACCAATGTACTGGCATGCTTATTTTGCGTTAACGCAAACAGCAGCGCAGCTTTCGCTAATAACGAAAACGATGGCGAAAGGCTGCCTTTCATGTTGTCGTTTTGTGCGTGTTGCTCAATAAATGCCGTTGTTACATCGCTTCCCAAGAACGCAGAGCTTTGCACAAGGTTTTGTAAAAAGTGTTTATTGGTATTTATTCCAATTATCTGTGTTTCGCGAAGCGCTCTCGCCATTTTTCTAACCGCGCTCTCCCTGCTTTCAGCTTTAACAATTATCTTGGCAAGCATGGGGTCGTAATGACTGCTTACTTCCATGTTCTGATAAACGCAGTGGTCGGTTCTAGCGTTCGTGGCAGGTTTCCATACTTTTACCTTCCCAGTTTGCGGCATAAAGTTTTGGCGCGGCTCTTCAGCGTACAGGCGCACTTCAATGGCGTGACCGCTTATTTGAATGTCTTGCTGTGTGAAGGGAAGCGATTCTTCACAGGCTACTCGCAGTTGCCATTCAACTAAATCTAGCCCCGTCACTAACTCTGTAACCGGGTGTTCTACCTGTAAGCGCGTGTTCATTTCTAAAAAGTAAAATTGTTTGTCGCTATCAACTAGAAATTCTACCGTGCCTGCACCACAGTAGTTACAAGCCTTTGCAGCAGCCACAGCCGCTTCTCCCATGCGTTTGCGTAATTGCTCATCCACAAACGGCGACGGGGCTTCTTCAATCACTTTTTGATGCCGGCGTTGAATTGAGCAATCTCTTTCACCTAAATAAAGCGTGTTGCCGCAGCCGTCTGCAAAAATTTGAATCTCTATATGCCGAGGCGCAATTAACGCACGCTCTAAAATAAGTTCGTCATTTCCAAATGCGTTTAAGGCCTCAGAGCGAGCCGTAGAAATATGAGCTGCCAAATCACTGGCTTCATGCACTAAACGCATACCTTTGCCGCCACCACCAGCGCTGGCTTTCACCATTAAAGGAAAGCCAATATTTTGGGCATTTTCAATGAGTGCCTCGTCACTTTGGTCGCTACCTTCATAGCCTGGAATACAGGGAACATTAGCCTGCAGCATGGCTATTTTTGACAAACGCTTACTACCCATTAAGGCTATGGCGTCTGCGTTAGGGCCAATAAAGGTTAAGCCAGCTTTTTCACATGCACGTGCGAAGTCAGCATTTTCTGATAAAAAGCCATACCCAGGGTGGATAGCATCTGCCTGTGTTTGAATTGCGGCGTTTATCACTTTTTCACTGTGAAGATACGACGATGTAGGATCGGCAGGACCAACGAAAACAGCTTCATCAGCCTGCTGTACGTGCAGCGCGTTGCGGTCAGCCTCGCTATAAATAGCAACGGTAAAAAAGCCCAGCTTGTGTGCGGTTCGAATAATGCGACTGGCAATTTCGCCGCGATTAGCAATGAGTATTTTTTGAATGTTTCGCGTCATAATGTGTTCACTCACACCAAGAAGGTTTGCGTTTTTGAATGAAGGCTTGGGTTCCTTCTACCCCTTCTTCAGACGTTAGCGACTTAACAAACGCCGTAGCAGCGCCGTCAAGGATCTGATCAAGTGGCGTGTTATTTAATCCTAATAACAAACGCTTGGTATTTGAGTTTGCTTGCGGTGCGCATTGTTTTATTCGGGTAATTTCTTTGTTTACCTGTTCGGAAATGGCGTTTGATTGACAAACGCCATGCACTAAACCCAAGCGCAATGCCTGTTCGGCATTTAGCTTTTCACCAGTAAGTGCCAATCTTTTTGTTTGATCGACCCCAATGCGGCTAGCCACAAATGGCGCTATTTGTGCGGGAATAACACCTAACCCTGTTTCAGGAAGTGCGAAAAAGGCGCTGTCAGAGGCAATGGTTATATCTGCTACACAAGCTAAGCCAAAACCGCCGCCAAGTACCGCGCCTTCAACCACAGCAATGACTGGTGTGGCAGAGTGTTTTACTTGAGTAATCATGCGACCAAAACTACGATTGAAGTGCCAAATAGTGTCTTCTCGTTCAGATTCACTTAACGACGATAAATGCATGTCAGAAATATCGCCGCCAGCGCAAAAGTTGCCATGGCTTCCCTGTATTACGACGACCCGTAAATTATTCATATCTTCAACGCGTTCAAAACACTGCATGACCTCTTCAACCAATGTTAAATTCATGGCATTTTTCTTATGCGGGCGGTTAAATTGAATGTGCAACACGTTGTCAGTAAGCCGTGCGGTAATTTCTTCGAATACCATTGATTCTAAGTGGGGCATCCTGTTGTCCTCTTTAGTCAAATTGAGGCCTATAGCCTGCCTACGCCAAAGCTAGTAGGGTGAAGTTGCTTCGTTTTAGCGTGCTGGCAAATAGAAAGAACAAAAGCAACAATAGAGCGGGTATCTCTTGGATCTATAATGCCGTCATCCCACAAGCGAGCAGAATTAGCGAGGGCACGTGATTTTGCTTCCATTACCGTGACGGTATGTTGTTCTAGTGCGGTTAGCTTTTCCTCATCTACGCTGCCACTTCGCATCATTTTGGCGTGAGCAACGGTGCGCAGCACACTACCAGCTTGGGCGGGGCCCATCACGGCGACCACTGAGCGGGGCCATGAAAACATAAAGTCAGGCTCAATGCCCCGTCCAGCCATGGCGTAGTTTCCTGCGCCAAATGAACCTGCCAGAACAATGCTTATCTTGGGGACGGTAGCATTGGTAACTGCTTGAATGAGTTTTGCGCCGTGCTTTATGATGCCTGCGCGTTCAGACTCTGTGCCCACTAAGAAGCCGGTGGTGTTATGTAGAAACAACAAAGGAGTGCCAGCTTGTTCACACAGCTGGATAAACTGTGCTGCTTTCGCTGCGCCTTTCGCAGTAATAGGCGCATTGTTGCCTATAACACCACACGGTTGCCCTTCAATGGCCATGTATCCGCACACGGTGCCCATATCAAACTCGGGCTTAACGTCAACAAAATCTGATTTATCAGCGATACGGGCAATGACTTCGCGCACATCAAATGGAGTCTTGGCGTCTTTGGGAACGATGCCAAGTAGTTCATCTGAAGTATAAACAGGGGCAACATCGCAAGGTGTTGTTGCTTCAGAAAAATCTTTATTCCAGTTCAGCATTTGCGTAACTTCACGGGCAATGCGAATACCATCGGCATCGCTCTGAGCAATGAAATCTGCTACGCCAGAAACCTCACTGTGCATCTCTGCGCCACCTATTTCTTCGTCAGTGGCTATTTCCCCTGTTGCGGCTTTTAGTAAAGGCGGGCCTGCAAGGTACACCGTAGATTGGTTGCGTATCATAATTACATAGTCTGACAGTCCAGGCTGATACGCACCGCCTGCTGTGGCACTGCCATGCACAACTGTTATTTGTGGAATACCTGCGGCCGACAAGCGAGCCTGCATAGCGAAACCTGCAGCAGAGAACCCAAACCAATCACCTAGCGAAGTAAGGTCGCCGCCACCGCTTTGCGATAACGCTATTACCGGTAATTTTTGCTGAAGTGCAATGTGATACAAGCGCAGCCGCTTTTTGCTACCAAGTTGGGTTATGCTGCCACCTTTAGTGAGGTAGTCATCGACCATAACAATACAGCGAGTGTTAGCGACATAACCAATGCCGGCTATTACTCCGCCACCGGCAGCACTGCCGTCTTTGTCGCCTTCTTGCAGATATCCACATAATGTTGAAAGGGGAAGAAACGGCATGTTGGGGTCAAGCAATAAGGCGAGTCGATTGCGTGGTGACAGTAGCCCTTTTTCTTCGTAACGCGGTGCTTTTTCTTGCGCGTTTAGAATGACGTTTTGCTCGATAGTGCGAAATTCTGCAACGGCGTCTTCCATAGCGGCGTAATTGTTACTAAACGATGTACTTTTAACATCGACATTAGAGTGAAGAATGGCCATGACTTAGCTTCCTGCATGCGCGGTTTGATGTTCCGCGAGGTGATTAAACAATGGCGTTGTGGCCGCTTTATTGTATTCCCCTTCAAGTTGTTCAATAAGGCTATGTACAGATATCACTGAGTGAATACCACTTACGCCATGCCCTGCGCTCCACATATCTTTCCAAGCGTTACTGCCGCCCAAGTCTAAGTCGACATTTTCTTTACCCTCAATCGACGCTAAGTCTACGCCAGCTCGAGTGATAGAGGGTTTTAAGAAGTGGCATTTGACGCCAGTGAAGGTGTCAGTAAACACAAGATCGTTCACGTTGGCGTTAACCAACATGGTTTTGTAATCAGGGTCTACTTCGGCTTCGTTCGTAGCAATAAAGCGTGTGCCCATATAGCTGTAATTAGCGCCTAAAATCTCTGCGGCTCTAATTCCGTAACCATCATTAATAGCGCCAGCAAGTACCAGTGGGCCTTGCCAAAACTCTCTCACTTCACGCAGAAGCGCGAAAGGGTTTACCTCTCCTGAGTGCCCGCCAGCACCAGCAGCTACTAAGATTAGGCCGTCTGCACCTGCTTCAATGGCTTTTCTCGCGTGGGCTACAGTAATTACGTCGTGAAAAACAATGCCTCCCCACTGATGGACTGCATCAATAACAGATTTAGGGTTACCTTGGCTGGTAATAACAAACGGCACTTTGTGCTTTTTGACTATCTCAAAGTCGGCATGAAGGCGCTTGTTCGAGGCGTGCACCACCAGGTTTACAGCGTACGGCGCCACTTTTGCTGCTGGGTTAGTCCGTTTCTCTTCATCTAAGGCCACGGTGATGGTGGTCAACCATTCATCTAACGCTGCTTGAGTGCGAGTATTAAAGGCGGGAAAACTACCTACCACGCCATTTTTACAAGCGTTAACCACTAAATTTGGGCTAGAAACTAAAAACATGGGGGCGCAAATCACGGGTAGCCGCATATTTTTATTCAGCATATCTTGAACTGTTTTCATCATAAAAATACGTCGCTATCTACGTTTAGGGAAAATGTCCATGTACTTTGCAATAATGCCGAGCATCATTTCGTCGCTACCGCCAGCGATGGATAATATTCGGGTATCGCGATATGCACGCGCAACAGGGTTGTCCCACATAAAACCCATACCGCCCCAATACTGAAGGCAGCCATCGGTAACCTGTCGCCACAGTCGGCCGCTTTTCAGTTTTGCTATTGACGCCAAGTAAGTGGCATCTTTTCCTTCAATATGGTCCTGACATGCCTGCCACGTTAAAGCGCGCAGAGCCTCAATTTCACTTTGCAGTTCAGCTAATTTGAAATGGACGGTTTGGTTGTTGATAACAGGCTGACCAAATGTGTGTCGGTCTTTTGTCCATTCGATGGTGTCGCTTATAATGCGTTCCATTCCTTTCAGCGAACTAGCTGCTGCATACATGCGCTCTTCTTGGAATTGCATCATTTGCATAGTGAAGCCTTTGTTTTCATCTCCAACTAAAAAGCGCTTTGGAACGCGCACATCATCGAAGAAAATTTGGCCAGTGTCGCTGGCGCGCATCCCCAGTTTGTTTAACGGCTTTGAAATGGTTATGCCTGGGGTGTTAAGGGGGACGATAATTAATGATTTATTAGCATGCACTTGCCCGTCGCTTGTGTTTGCTAGCAGGCAAACCCAGTCTGCTTGGGTGGCATTCGTGATCCACATTTTCGTGCCGTTAATAATAAAGTCGTCACCATCTGTACGGGCTGTGGTTTTTAACCCTGCAACATCTGACCCCGCCCCTGGTTCACTCACTCCAATACATGCCACCATGTCGCCGGCAATAGCGGGCGCTAAAAATTCACGCTTTAGTTCATCACTGCCAAATCGCGCCAGGGCAGGGGTGGCCATATCGGTTTGAACGCCGATAGCCATAGGAATAGAACCGCCATACGCACGACCTATTTCTTCAGCAAATACCAGGTTGAAACTGTAATCTAAACTCGCGCCGCCGTAGGCTTCAGGCTTTTGAATACCTAAGAGACCTAAATTCCCCATCTTTTTAAACAAGCTATGAAGGGGAGCAATGCCGTCCTGCTCCCATTCGTCAATGAACGGGTCCATCTCTTGATTTACAAAATCGTGAACGGTTTTTCTAAGTGCGTTGTGCTCTTCAGTAAATTGCATTTTTCTATCTCTACGAAATTGTGACTGACTTCATAGTAATTTTGTGAAAATAATGTTAACAGTGTGAGTTGGGACAATAGATTGGCCAATCGGGCCAAAGTGGCGAGATCAAAATAGCTAGCTTGAACAGGGAAAGACCATGCTTAAACACGTAACTTTATATGCCAGCGAAAACACCATGGGGCTTAGCATGGGCTTAACCCATGACGTGCTGAAATTTGCGTCAGACCTTCAGCATAAACTGCTGGGAAACGCGATAACAGTAAAGCTAGTGACGATAGACGGTAATCCTACGACAACGTTTAGTGGCCTTGCGATTACTCCAGACTGTGCGCTGGCTGATATTGATGAGACTGATTTGGTAATACTGCACAGTGTGTGGGGGGACATGGAACCATTATTGGCTCAACAAACCGCTTTATACCCAAAGCTACGGCAGTGGCATAGCAAAGGTATTCCAATAATGGCGGCAGCCACGGGCGCTTTTTTTCTCGCACAGGCAGGGCTGCTCAACGAGAGAATGGGCACCACTCACTGGCATAAACAATCGCACTTTGCACGAGCTTTTCCCAAAGTAAACCTTAGGTCTGATAGATTCATTACCGCCACAGGCGAGCTGTATTGTTCTGCAGGGCTAAATGCTGCATTAGAAATAATTGTTTTTCTGATATCGCGTTTGTCGTGCAAAGCGGTGGGGGAGGCTATAGAGCAGGCGTTTCTGGTCGACTTTCGCCGTGGTGTTACGTCAGAAGCAACGTCGCTCAACCACCAAACCTATCATCAAGACGACGATATTTTAAATATTCAGCAGTGGTTAGAGATACACTTTGCAGAAAAAGTGACCATAGGTGAAATGGCGGCGCGCATAAATATGACTGAACGCACCTTTAAACGCAGGTTTAAAGAGGCTACGGGGGAAACTCCTCTTGGTTACATTCAACAACTTAGAATAGAACAGGGGAAAGAGTTTCTGAAACACAGCGATAAGAGTGCAGAAGAAATTGCATGGGCAGTGGGGTATCAAGACCCAGGGCATTTTAATCGACTTTTTAAACGAACTTTTGGAATGAATGTTTCATGCTGGCGAGATACTTATCAGCAAACAACGAATAGGCGTTAACGTAGTTTAGGGCGCTTGTTCAACAATTAGCGTTGAGCGGTTAATACCTCTATTAAACATGCTGCTGCGTGCTACAATAGGTACAGAACAAACCACCTTAAAGCAGAGCCAAAATCTTGAGTATATTAGTTCGAAACTTACCAAAGACATTTACAAAAGAAAATCTTGAAGACTTGTTTTTCGAGTTTGGCACCATAGCGTCGTGCGACTTGGTGATGGATGAGGCTTCTGGCTTATCGAAAGGCTTTGGTTTCGTAGAAATGAGCACGCAAGAAGAAACCGATAAAGCCATTGAAAAACTTAACGCCAAAGTTATCGACGGTAAGAAAATTCGTGTTAAGTGGTCAAATCAAGAGAAGAAGCAGGCTGAAGCGATAGCTAGTGCGCCAGCGCCCAAAAGAGACATTCCCGAAGATGTATGGGGAAGTGCTTCTCGCAATAACTCTGATCGTGAAAACGACGCCGAGTAATACCGAGGGAATATAATTGACAAGCGCTAACAACGAAGGTTGTCAGCGCTCAACCTTCATTTAACCAGATACGGTTGCTGTTTGTACTTGAGTATTGCGAGCAGTCATAATAATGGCCAGCCACACCAGTACACCACCACCGGCAAGCGCTAGGCCTACCCAACCCGTTGATGTATAGCCGTAACCCGCTGACAGTGTCATTCCTGCCAACCAAGGGCCAAGCGCATTAGCGGTGTTAAAAGCCGCATGGTTCATGGCGCCGGCTAAAGTCTGAGCCTCGCCAGCGACGTCCATAAGCCTTGTTTGCAGCGGCACCACCATGCCACCACCGATACCAATGAAAAACAGTGATGCTGCCATTAAGTACGGATTTCCCATCGACGCAGCGTAAGCTGCAGCTGATAGGCCCAATAAAACCTGAAACGTAATCGCTGACGTCAGTAGCCTGCCCTCAGAATAGCGGCCTGTAATAATATTGCCCAAGGTTACGCCTATGCCATAGATAAGCAATGTGGCCGAGATTCCCCACTCAGGTGAAGAGGTTGTATTGAGGTAAGAGGCACTGAAGTAAGAATATACGGAGAACATGCCACCAAAGCCAATCGCGCCCATAAGTAGTACCAGCAGCACGTCTTTGTTTTTCAGAGCTTTAAGCTCGGTAAGCGGTTTGGCATCTGGATTAGGGCCGCGGTACGGTGCGGTTTTCCAAACCATTAATGCAGTAACTAGCGCAAAGGCTGAAATAATAAAGAAGCCAGTGCGCCATCCGAACATTTGCCCAATACCGCTAATTGACGGCACACCAATAATATTGGCAATAGCCAAGCCTAAAATGACGTTACTGACTGCTTGCGCCCGTTTATTCTTACCGGCAATGTCTGCAGCAAAGAGCATGGCAATGCCGAAGTAAGCGCCATGAGGTAGGCCAGCAATAAAGCGCGCTATGTTCATTGTCCATTCTGACCACGCTAGCGCTGTTAGTAAGTTTCCGCCAGCATAAAATACCATCATGGAAATAAGCATGGTGCGTCTTGCAAGCCTGGAAAAAAAGATAGTGATAAGCGGCGCGCCCACTACAACACCAATGGCATAAGCACTAATTGCGTGACCGGCGACATTTTCAGTAATGCCAAAATCTTCTGCAAAGTAAGGTAATAAACCCATTGCCGCAAATTCACTGCAACCAATCACAAAGGTTCCGAAAGCCAGCCAAAAGGTTATAGTGGCCAGTGAGTATTCACCCAACGCTGAGGGCTGCTCTGAAGATGCCTGCTTTGAAGAGGCTTGGTCAGAAAGAATCTTGTCAGTTTGATTCGTCATAAACGTCCTTTTGTTCAATGAGTTCAATCACGTACTTAGTGGCTGTTTTAGCGAGGGGCTGTTGAGCTTTGCTGTGCATTCTTACAATGTCTGTGTGTCATCAAAGATAAAAGACACTCAGCAGACTAGCGCTTTGATGAAACGCAAAAACCGGCTCAACGGATTGTTTGCCGGTTCTCTTCGAATAGTCGCCGTTATCATCGATAATATTTAGCAACCATCGATAATATTTAGCAATGATCAACAGCCCACAGGTTCGTGCTTTTCGTATTCGTTTAATGCAAGAGATCGTAGCATCGCTCAGATAGCAAGTAACGGTAACTGATAAGGTTTCTTAATCAATTCAGCGATTTAAATGTAGTGCTTTTGTTAATAAATTACGTCGGACCTTTTGCGTTAGAAAGTCGAATGGGCGTTTAAGAAAATCGAAGGTGACTGTTTTCTGTGCACAAATATTGGTTACCTTTTAGTTCATCACTTTGTCATCTTTTAACATTTGTCACGTATTCCAGTCGTGGCGTGAGCACAACGCCGTATCTATGCCTCCATTGAAAACAAACTTCTTGACTTTGAGGTGTTCTATATATAGAACGTTCTTTAAATGGAACAACATTAAATTGGTAAGGTGTGAATCAATCAACGCTCAACATCCTCGGAAGGCATTTGCAGAAACTCAGGCAAGACAAAGGTGTCTCGCTGTCGCAATTGGCAGCAGGGGCAGGTATCGCTAAATCTAACCTTTCAAGATTGGAGCAGGGCAACGGCAACCCGACGCTAGACACCATTTGGCGGTTAGCTAAACAACTAGACGTTCCGTTCGGTCAGCTAGTTCAGCCTCTTAGCGCAAGCGTTGGAGAAAAGGGCGTAGAAGTTCGTTTAATTGAGCAAGGACAAGGTATCCCGAACGTTGATGCTTATTGGATGTCGGTTGCACCCAATACTTTTCGAGAGGCAGAAGCTCACGCCACAGGAACAGAAGAAACGATTACCGTTGTTAGCGGCTCTCTGGAAGCTGGGAATAGTGGAAATACTCAATGGCTGCATCCGGGTCAAAGTTTAGCATTTAACGCTGATTTGCCCCACGTATACAAAACGGGAGACGAGTGGGCGACATGTCTTATCACAATCGTTTATCACAAAGAGGCAAAGGAATGAGCCAACTTTCATCAAAAAGTGGACTTAAGCAAGGGGTTATTGACGGGTTACCTTTGTTAGGTGGTTACATTCCTGTAGCCATTTCATTTGGCGTGATCGCAGTTCAAGCCGGTTTTTCTACGCTGGAAGCCACGCTAATTTCCGTATTCATTTACGCAGGCGCGTCGCAGTTTCTTTTGGTAGCCATGGTGGCATCAGGTGCGCCACTTTGGCTAGCGGTTTGTATGACGTTATTAGTTAATGTACGTCATGTGGTTTATGCGCCCAACTTGGTGCCTTATTTACCGCAAAGTAAAGCTTGGCCCTATTTAATGCACGGCCTTACTGACCAGATTTTTGCGCTAGCCCATACTCGCTTGCCGTTAATGGACGATGCTAAAAAGGTAGATTGGTTTAAAGGTGTATCGATGGTGGCGTGGCTTAGTTGGATCGTAGGGACGGCGCTTGGCGGTATCGCAGGGGACTCCCTTACCCAACAATGGCCAATATTAGACAGCGTGATGCCCTTTGCCTTACCTGCACTTTTCCTTGTGCTACTCGCGCCTAAATTCTCAAGTAAATTATGGAGCGCTACCTTGTTCGTTACAATGACGGCGGCTCTCTTCTTGGCTCTCAGCGCCTTTAAAAACGCTGCAATTCCACTGGCAGCACTATGCGGTGCGATAACCTTTTATCTTCTCACCTCGCACGTTGAAAGGAAGCAATCTCATGCACGTTGATATTTGGATAGCTATTGTTGTAGCGGCCATCGGGACATATGCATTACGCGTAGGCCCGTTGCTGTGGACTCAGCGTCACTTTAATAAACACAAGGCCAACAACACTGAGGCGCGTTTACCTACGTGGCTAAGCGTGTTAGGGCCGTTGATGATTGCCGCTATGTTAGGAGCGTCACTTATTCCAAAAGCACCGTCAGCGGCGAGTTGGATTGCAACCGCAATAGGCACTGTTGTCACTGTGCTTGTTTGGCGCAAATTCAAAAGCTTAGGGCTGCCAGTGTTTTGCGGCGTGCTTTCTTTTGGTGTGGCTTTTGGTATCGCTTTGGTTTAGCGTTGGGCGCAGATGTTAAGTTGCTGGGCTAAGACTTATTCTTACCCAAGGCTTTCTCGCCCCAAATTTCTTCCAAGCGCTGGTCACGCCCACAGTTCCATCGGTAGAACTTATAGCGAACGGGACTTTTTTTATAAAAATCTTGATGGCCAATTTCGTCGCCTTTTATCGGATAAAAGGTAGAAGCATCGAGTATGGGCGTTACCACCTTTTTATTGGGAAATTGGGCTACCACGTCAGCTTTTGTTTTTTCTGCTATAGCACGTTCTTTATCGTTTGCTACAAAGATGGCGCTTAAGTAACTGGGTCCCTTATCACAAAACTGACCTCGGTCATCGAAAGGGTCAATGTTCACCCAAAAATGATCGAGAATATCATTATAAGAAAGCATATCGCCGTCGTAGGTGATCTTTACCGCCTCAAAGTGTCCCTTGTGATTGCCATTATAAGTCGGATTTGGCGCGCTTCCGCCAGTGAACCCCGACACCACATCAGTAACCCCGTCTAGCTTTTCAAAATCAGACTCCATGCACCAAAAGCAGCCCCCAGCTAGTATGGCCTCGTCGGCACTTGTTGATGGCGTAAAAACCGAAGCGCTCAACGCTGTGCTAATAAAAACTGCAGAAAGTGTTAATTTCATCATTCACCTTTTATGTGTTGGTTTAACGTTGTAGCGACCTTCGCGTTTAATTCGTCAGACCCCAGCTTGCGAAGATATACGGTTAACAAATAAAGAACGGTTTAAGCTGAAATTAATTTCATCGCGGTGCAGCGAGTTAATTCCATTTTTGTTTTACAAGCGTACATTTTTTCTAAGCGCACATTGCGAAGCTTGAGGCTTTGCGCGAAAGCATAGGTACTGAAAAAGACTAAAAGGATGTAAGTAAAATTTTCATCTAACTCTGTAGTCTTCTTTCAAAAAGGGAACTGTCTCTGATTCCACCATTTACAAGATGAGGCTGTAAAGCCGCTATGACAAGGGATAGAGCGATTTCTTATGATCGGCAGAGCACTTGCATCTTATCCAACTACATGAAAATCAGTTTAGTTAAAATGAAAGGAAAGATGATATGTCGATAGTCAAATCAGGTAGTGCAGTTTACAAACCGCTAGGTAAAAAGGGAAAGGGGAGCATTTCTACACAAACCGGTGCTTTATCGAACCAGCCTTATGGTTTTAACACGCGGTTTGAAGATGGAAAGGGAACCAACCCCGAGGAATTAATTGGTGCGGCGCATGCGAGTTGCTTCACCATGGCACTCTCTTTTGCGCTTTCAGACGCGGGATACGATGACGGCGAGTTAAATACCACTGCAAAAATCAGTTTAGAGAAAAACGATGACGGCTTTGAAATAACTCAATCGGCACTAAGCTTAGATGCTGAGGTTGAAGGGATTACCGAAGATGAGTTTGAGAAAATTGCACAGGAAGCAAAAGAAAATTGCCCAGTATCTCAACTTCTTAATGCCAACATCACATTGGAATACCGATTGAATATTGAATAAGGGATAAAGGCTATTACTACCCTTATCGAAAGATAGGACTCGCTTTGTTAGACACTCGCTTTGTTAGACAAGACTAGGCAAGTTGTTTTTATCAAGTGTGTGTCGTCCTAATATAGGTTGACAGTTATTAGGCCAGCTCTCGAAGCTGGCCTTTTCTATTATGCACTGCGTTAGGCGTTTCCATATCTAATGCTAAGTGCGGTCTCATTTCATTGTAAATATTGA